>Ga0307511_10005110_pt1 | contig 13378 bp, 11 predicted proteins | sample 13_EM_MG_FD_200266 | JGI IMG/M metagenome (GOLD analysis project Ga0307511, IMG submission 200266) | Populus trichocarpa ectomycorrhiza microbial communities from riparian zone in the Pacific Northwest, United States - 13_EM | ecosystem: Host-associated > Plants > Roots > Unclassified | place...
CCTAAATAGCTAAAAAGAAAATAAACTCTCCCTAAATGACTCCAGCTGGAATTCTTGCCACACAAACTTGGTTTAGAGCAAGTAATTAAGCAAAGAACTGCCTGTGCTTTCATTGCTAATGGCAATGAAAGAACACAGAATTTACAACGAACTAGCTAATGTGTTTGGTATTGTGGTAGTTTTTGTGGTTGTGGTTTTAAAAAAATAGGTTTAAGAAAATCACTTTTTGTTGTGGTTGGTTGGATTAAAATATGTATTTGGTTAAAAATACAGTTGAAATTATTGTTATATAAAAAACAATTAAAAGGTGTTTGGTTAAAATTGTTGTTGGAAGTGTTGTTAATAATAAAATAACTACAAAAGACATAGTAATTTTGTAGTTTTGAATTATATTATTGTACACTAGATTATTAATACGTCATCAATACAACAATACGACATTAAAATTATATTTTTTTTCCATTAATTACCTCTTTGTTAAAGATTTTGCTAAAGTATAGTAAATTATTTATTAAGAGCTCATTCTGGCTTGTGTATTGCTAATGATTCTCTCTTTCTTTTTTTTGTCGGGAAAGATAAATTTAAAGAAAGGTAAAGGTCAAGGTTATTTTGTTCTCACTTGTATTTTCAACAATTCTTTATCTGTTTTGAAAGAAATAAGCTTGCATTGATAAATTAATACTAAGATCAGACCTCAGGAAAAGTAAATTAAAGTTGCTTCACAATAACTGAGATCAGACCTCAGTTATTGGTGGGACTAGAAGAAGTAAATCAGCAAGGAGTTTCAGCCCTCCAGTCGAAAAAATAAAAACTAGAAGAAGAAACCTCCCCTTGATCCTAATTAAGAGATTGTTCAACAATTAATTATTCAAGGAGGCTTCTAGAGAGTGGACAACAAGACAGAGAGACCAAATTATTGCTTATAATTCTTTAGTTGTTTTCTAGTTGATATCTGGGGAAGGAGAAGGAATCTGTTAGAATGGAAGGTGACAACTAGGGTAGACAACAACTAACACAATTTAGTTTGTAGAAGCTTAAATTGGCATGTGAACATGCTATTGGCATAGGAATTTTCAGCTTCAAGTGGGTGCTTTTATGACCAAACAAACCAGAGAAAATTCAACTTTAACAAAGTCAATAAGCACACATAGAATGCAAAAACAACTAGAATGGCGCCTGCCATATGAACACTGCATTCCATGATACACAAACTGTCAAGTTGTCCCTGATATAAGAAAGCCAGGTCCTTATCCAGTTATTTTTCAGTAATGGAGAAGTTGTTCTGAGTCATTAATTGTAGAATTTGAAGAACAGTTTAGAAAATGAAAATAAGGTGGATTGTTACCTTCTTCTTCTCAGATTGGAGAGTTGTAGATCTCACTTCATAGATCACAAACCCCAACACTATCAATATAGTTGGTGGGACTGCCAAAAGAACCAATGATGCCTACAAAAACATGAATTTCCCTATCAAGAAAAGAACAATAGGAAAGAACAAATTAATTCAATGAAAAATATAAACCTGCCTGAGGTCCAAGATGGTGAACAAAAAAACCACTGGAAGAGTAACCAATCAAAGCCCCAAGTGAAGAACAAATCCTACAAAGAGACTGCATGTCTGGCGCCAAAGACCTGATCTCAATACTGTTTTTTGCAATACAAGCATCAATAGTCACATCTGCTATTGCAACCCCAGCAGTTATACCTATCAAGCAACTCAATGCCACAGCAATAGGCACCTTACCAAGAGTAGCTACCATCAATGCTGAGACACAACCAAGAACACCAGCCACTAAAAAATATGGCCTTCTTTTATATCCTCTGACTGGAAAAACATCAGTCAAGAGGCCCCAAATTGGTTTCATGACCCATGGGATGTAGTATAGGCCTATGTACAACTGCACTGCTGATGGTTGAACCTTTTGAACATCTTTCCAGTAGAAGTCTGTGACAACTTTAAAGAAAGATCCAGAGAAGCCCTGGCTAAGACCATAAACCACAACTACACCAAAAATGAATGTTGGGTTTAGCTGGGAAGAGAGCATTTGTAACCATTGAAATGGTTCCATGAAGATGGATAGAGGACTTGCTCTTGCACATGTTTCTGATGACTGACGCCCTTGATCTTGTTCTGAAATGGGCAAGGCCTGTTTAGAAGAATCTGTTGGAGATTTTCCAACTAGTTCTTGGGTTTCAAGGGGATCCATGTTGAGGGCTTAGGGAGGTCTGTCCTAAAAAATGATCTGTTCTTTGAGAATGAATATATCAAGGAGTAGTCGAGAAGCAATCTGTGTTGACTTCAATAACTCTAAAATGGTGTTTGGCGGTCTTTGATCCTCCGTGTGCTGTTTAATGCTTAATGAATTGGCAAGTAGATGCTGTGAGAAAAATCCTAGCGTGGAATCCTAGAATCACAGTTTGCCATGTGCAGACAACGTTATTTTACTATATGCGTTTGGAGAATTGTAGCTGTGGGTGATTTTTAAAATAATTTTTTTAGATTTTTTATTTATTTTTAACATCAATACATCAAAACTATTAAATAATACTAAAAAAAATAATATTTTTTTATACTAAATATACTTTTAAAAAACATCTAAAAACAATTTCAATCTAATCCGAACACCCATGCATTTTTGTCACCTGGTAACTACTAAATTATCCTCCTATATTAGTAACTATTAACATTAATATTAATCCATTGACTGTCTAATTAGTGAATGTATATTGAGGACAACAACAACAACAATCTTTCAGGTTGAAGACAATAATAATAATCTTCAAATATCTTTGGTAGATATTCTCACATAACACAAGTCCTGATTGACTGCATCAGCTGTGAGCTGACCAATATTTTATTTTCTTCCGTTGACTATGGGTGCAACTTGCTCTAATTCTCCATGTCCTTCAATGAAACGTTGTGTTCTTTGGTAAAGAAGTAATCTTCGAATCTAGAAGGGAATGTTACTGAAAATTAAACAAGCTGAGAGGCAAACACTTGATGGGAGGTTGGAAAAAAGAAGATGACACCAAAAACAATATGAACAAAGGAAACAACTTCAAAATTTCTGGCAATTTAAACAAAGTTTTCTCAGATTCCTATTGCAGAAAACACTTGTGGATAAACTGTGATGACTGGAGCACAAATTTACATGTATTGATTTGTTTTTCTTCCTTTAACACTGATGACAAACATGCATTCCACGATGAGCTTCTGAATGTCCTTCTGGAACAACAAAAGAGGAGAAGAAAAATTAAGAAAACCGATTGATACATGAATTGTGAAGACAGTATTTTTTTTTGAGGCAGATAGCATGTTTTATAGAACAGATGTTAGTTGTTACCACTTCCTATCAATCATGTCAATTAGAAGAATTCTAAGGAAATCAAAAGGCTTGAAAGCAGAAGAGGAAATGTAACTTGATTTGAAAAGGTGATGTTGGCAGTGGATATCGCTCCACAACCTTGCTGTTTTTGTCCACCAAGAACTTCTCCAAGTTCCACTTGATCAGGCCACCTAAAAATCCTCCAGCACTTGATTTCAGAAACTGATAAACTGGAGCTGTACTTGGTCCATTCACACCAACCTGTTGTGCAACACCTTGAGTAATTAATTGTTCTTTTTCCAAGAGACATTTTACTGACAGGAGAGAAATAATTCTGCATACCTTATCGAATATTGGAAATTCAGCTTTGTACCTGGCACAAGCAAACTGTTTAATTTCAGGGTTCGATCCAGGTTCTTGCCCACCAAACTGATTGCAAGGAAAAGCCAGAATTTCAAATCCTGCAATGCAAGTAATATAATCCATGTTGCTTCGTTAATTCAACGAAAAAGAAATATTTTCACTGAGCTTTAAATTTTTCAAATCGATTAAAGAAATGATACGTAGAGGCTACACAATGGTGCAGGTATGGGAATATCCCTATTCCCTATAGATATTCTCTTCCTTGTATTGATATGTGTCCATGAATGCTTTATTGATCTGATGATATTGTTACTGTTACATTCTTAACAAAGCAAGGAGCCAGCCATGATCTTGCAAATTTTCAATGTCCTCTGGTTTAAGGAAACCTTGCGAGTACAAAGTCAGAAGAGCTTTAGATGCATGACAAAACATTAGATTGCTCGTTAAAAAGGGGTAGCAGAAATTATATGTACATAACACTCATGAGACAGACAAATCCCTACTCTTAATAGTACTCAAATACCAGAATTCTATCACTCCCTAACACAAATCGGGCCACATGTTTAGATGTATAAAGGCTTTGAGAGCCAGGAGCAAGTAAGAAGATATCAAATAGAGAGAAAGATCAACACCAATTCAAATGACAGCCTCATTGCAAAGGTATTATTAAGCTTACTGAAACAGATATTCTTTCCACAACAATCAGAGTGCGGGTACCAAAATGCCAAAAAACTAAATATTTTCCTTGAAAAATATTAGTTTACCTTCAGTCTTGTACTTCTCATATAGGTGTGTGAGTTCTGAGTAATTTGTTGATGCAAAACCACTGTGGGTCAGAGCAAGCACTTCCATTAAGATCTCATGTTTCAGCACAAAGCTCAGTTAAATGAAAAATCTGGTCCGTTTTACAAACACAGACATCATATATAAAACACGAACTGAATTAATCTAATCAGATAGCTACTTAAACTACATTAATTTGGTTAGTGTCATAGGATAGAAGAGAAACATACATAGAACGTGTGTGATTGAAGAAACATAACATAAAATAAATTTGTCTCATGAAGTACAAGGAGTTTCTCTTATGTCCTCATCTTCGCACAGTAACCAAACGCTAACAAACCAGATCACTAAAGAAAACATTGTTGAAGGAGAGAGTATCATTTCGAAGCAACAATAACAATCAAGAGAACTTTCCCCTTAAATTTGCTAAGAGGAACATCCTTCCCATCAATATCCTGCGTAGAGTAAATGGAAAAAGTCATTCCCCACTTTACATTTCATAGGCAATTATGAATCAAAAACTTCAAATCTTACAGGCACAAACACTATATTCCAGGGGGGCAGAAACCTATAAAGAAGAAAACAATCAACTCAAAATAAGTGACCTTTGATTCTTAGACACTGTCTGCCAATACAGGCAGTCCAAAAATATGTCAAGTTCAAAACTTTCACCATTGCATACAGCATATAATAACAATTTGGCCTGTTTCATACATACCAATTAATCTCAAAGTTCAAGTTTTATTGATGATTACGTACGCAGCAAATATTCATCTTTCACTCTAACAATTTGACCTAATAACTGCAAGCAACACACACTCATACACACAACAAAGTCCAATGTTTTCATCGCAGCAAAAAAAAGAAGAAGCTATTTTTCAGAACTCATAAACACCACAAGGTAAACAACTGAATCAGTTGTTGCAACACGTGAACTTTCTCAAAAGAGCTACAACCTTCACAGTGAAATCATGACAGACTTCTCAGTGGTAGCTCTAGCAAAAACACCAAGGGAAGGAGCTTTAGAGGCAAAACCAGGAAGATTTGGAGATTGTAGAGAGAACCCATGTTGCAAAAAAGCAGATTTAGATGACACAGGTGAGGACTTGATGGCTGAGACAAAGGAAGCCATTGTTGGGCTTGTTTTATTGGACTGGATGTTCACACCTGGTAAAGATAAAGAAGGGAAAGTTGCAGAGAAAGTTAAGGAAGCCATGTGTTAATGCTTGCTTAGCGGATTTTGGGAGTTGGTGAGAGTTTCGAGAGAGAGTGAGACAAGCTTATGTTTGTGTCCTCATGGAACGTGAACTGGAGGTGGAAATTGGAACTGGAACTTGGATTCTCTGCGGGAGTGAAGTTAATGTCCCACGTGGTCTTTCTCTGTCTTGAATGTTTTTGGCACAGGAGCATTGAGCGTGTCCGAACACTGACTCTTGACATATCTAGCTTGATTTGGTGGATGTAGAGCGGGTTTGAAATTGTTTTTTAAAAGAGTGTTATATATATATATATATATAGAGAGAGAGTTCTGATACGTTTATATTAAAAATAAAAATTTATTTTAATATATTTTAAAAATATTCTACAGCGCATTATTCTTAAATTAGATGGAATGTTGGGTAATGTAGTTTAATTCATTTAAAAAAAAATTATTTATTAATATTTTTTAAATATTTTTAATGTGATAAAGTGAAAAGTAAAAAATTTCTAGAAAACACGTTCAATCTTTATTAAAAATTATTTTAGAAGTATTTTGCATCGTGATATTATAACACATACTACATTAGATGAGAATTGACTTGATTAGATGAGAATTGACTTGATTAGATGAGAATTGACATTGATCTAGATAAAACTTTATTTAAATTTTTTTAAATTAAATTATATTATTTTTAAAAAATATTAAAATAAAATCGTTTTTTATTATGTTATATTAATATAGGATAATCTTTTCAATGACCTGATTTAATAATTTTGCGCATGACACTTGGATGATTAATCTAGATAATAAGATTCATGTTTCAGCAAAAGTTTAAGAGAGATAAACTTTTGGTTAATCCATCAATGGAATATGAAAGGAATTTCAAAATATCAGCCAGGCAAAATTATTTTTTATATGTAAAAGATGATTTAAGGATACTTTAAATTTTTTTAATAATTATCTTTACAGTTAGAATAATCTACATGTCAATCAAAATTTGATTTTATTTTAGACTTAACATCAGAAAACATATTTTTTTAAAAAAATACTTTTTATTATAGTATATAAAAAAATAAAAACAAGAATACATGTTGTGCCTGGTCTGCCCAATTACAAGGTTTTTTTTTGTGTATGTTTCCTTTCCTTTTTTTTTTATTTGTTTACTGTGATGTTCTAAAAATATATATAAATAGACTAGTATAACATTTTTATGTTGGATAATTAATTAATTTTATCAATTTGATTTATTTTACTTAGTTAAGATGGCTGGTAACTAATATTTAATATATGGTAAGCTAAAGTAATTGATGATTTGATACCTACAAAATATCATATTTGATAGATTTAAGGACTCTCTAGTATTCAAACAAGTATTTTTTTTAAAGAAAAAATAATAATATTTTAAAGAGACTCTTAAAATAAATATATAATAAAAAGTTGAGATTATGAATTTTTTTTTGAAAGATTTATAGGGTTTTTACAGCTCACGAGTCTTGTCTTTTTGTGAGGAAAAGAGGCTAAAGTGCAAGTGTGTTTTGCGTTTGAGCATTTTGGAAACATATTTGGCTTGAAAAAACATCTTATTAATGTTTTTTAATATTTTTTAATGGTTTTGATGTGCTTATATAAAAATAAACATGAAAAAAAAATTATTTTAATTTATTTTCAAGCTAAAAGAACTTTTGAAAAACACGATATATCACAATACCAAACACATTTAAAGCTAAGAGTATGGTAAATGTTGTTTTTTAAAGTGCTTTTGCTTGTAAATACATCAAAATAATATCTTTTTATAATTTATTTTTAACATTAGCATATTAAAATAATAATAAAAATTAAGCTAAAAAAATTATTTTTTCTAAAAGCACGATAATGCCAAACAAGGCCTTGCACAGTTCAAAAGGTATGATGGGCCACGCACTATGGACAAGGACAACTTTGTATCCAAGCCCGGTAATAAGCTGTGCCGAAACAAGCCCATGACAATAATTTGTAAACTGTAATATTATTACTGTACGATGCAATTTGTTTTTTTCATATCTTAATATTTAGGATATTCTCTCACCAATTTTATTTATTAAATCCTCGCCTTATCAAGTTTTAGACTAAAAAGCATTTATAAATAAAATTTTTTTACACCAAAAAAAAATATTTCATGAATTTTCTAATAAGTTTCGGACATAATGTTTTTTTATAAAAAATAAAAATAGAAAAAATAAAAAATAAAACGTCAAGATCACCAAAATTAAAAAAAATAAATAATACAAAAAGAAGTAACAGCTAGTGGGAGCACCATAAAAAGGGTTTTTTCTCACAGCTCCAGCCTCCTCTTTCTCTCTTGCAGACAGGGAGGGAAAACCAAAATCCTTCTTCTCCTTACCCCTAAATTAATTAGAATAAACTCCCTCGTTTCAAAACCCTATCTCTCTAAACAATTGCGGTTTAAGTTATGCAGGCAGATCAGACAACGGTGATAAGCTTGAGACCAGGAGGAGGTAGCAATGGTGGTCCCCGTGGCACCAGATTTTCCACCTCTCGCTTTGAGTCTGCTTCTGCTTCGCTTTCTGATGCTTCTCAGTCTTTCCCTTCTTTCAAGGTACCAAAAGAGACTCAATCTATCTTTCGTTTTTCATGTTCTTAGATCCGGGTTTTTGAAAAGATTCAATCCTTTCATTGTTTTTGACAGTTTTTTTATTGTGATTTCTTCTGTGTAATTACGTTAAAAGTTTGTTTTTTTTACAAGTTTTTATTGCCATTTTGTTTTTGTTAAAAAGAAGTAATCTTTATAGTAATGTGAAAATTGTAAGTGAGAATGTGATTAGATTGTCCAAATTCTTGGCGGGGCACTTTAGTTTTTGTGTTACCTGCTGTAAATATGGACACACAGCAATGTTTATGTGGGATTTAGGTGGGTTTTCAAGGAGTTTAGTGATGCCCATAAAGAACCTACATTACATGAAAACACCCCTTAGAGGATGCAGTATGGTTGTGTTCGCCTTTTTTTAGTCTTTTCTTTATCAGTGTAAATGATTTTAGGGAAAGGAATGGAAAAGAGTAATACAGATGAAATTAAACCACTTTCCTTTCCTTTAGATGGAAAAGAAAGGAAGGGAGGCATTGACTTTCCTTTTTGACACACAATAGTTTTCCACCGTAGATGGGAGGAAATGAAAAAATTGACTGGATTTTGCTCATTGTATCCTTTAAACAAATTTTCCCCTTTCTTTTCCATCAATACACAAAGAAAACTTAATTACTCTCAGCTCTCTTGATCCAAACGAAATAAATTTGATTTCCCTTTTTTTCCTTAGTTTAGTTTCTTTCCTCTTCCCTGTTTTTTAGTCGTCTGTCTGCATGTGATTGGCATGTTGGTTTCCTGGTATCTGTTTTTTCTGATATAGGATTTGTGATTGGGTTGGTAGATAGTTTAGTTTGTTGATTAGGCTTTGGGGTTTTTATTTTTATGCATTTAATTCCAATGAATTGGCTTCCTTTTTGGACATGTTTTCTAATTATTTCCATTGAAGGCTATATGAAACATGCTTTGATTTTGCTGATTGATTGCTATTTTGGAGTAGACTGGTGAATTGCGGTTTGAAGACCATGAGCGCATTCGCTACACGCGAGACCAACTGTTGCAACTTAAAGAGGTAATTGTGTGGAAGATTGTTTTCTAGTTTTGAGGCTGGAATATGGATATTTGTTCTTCTTTTCTTCTTTTTTTGTTGCATTTGTTGAGGTATATAATATGGAGCAACTGCTTTAATACTTCTTCATTGAACCTATTTAATAAACGCAAATTGGTTTTCATCTTAACTTTATGTGGCCACTCCTATTTTACAGGTTGAAAATGTTCCAGAGGATATTCTGAAGATCAGACAAGAAATTGAGTCCGAGTTTGTTGGTGAGGATCAAACTTGGAGCCATGCAGATGGCAGCGTAAGTTTTCAGATTATGCCTTTTCTTCATGTTCTCTTTATACTGTTAGTATAAATGTCAAAATTAGGTGTTGCTGTCAAGCTGTGGCTTTTGTGATTTTCTATCCTTTTCTCTTTTCTTCTTCATTTCGGTGCCTATGCCTGACAAGTCTTTTCTTCTCATGTTTATGTTTATAGATACCGAAAAATTATAACTTTAATAATCTATTTTTCAACTTTGTGTAGCTCCAACCTCAATCTCAGAGTCGTTATTCTGAGCCAGACAACCGTGATTGGCGTGGTAGGTCAGCAGCTTTTGGAGAGGACAGATCTCGGGAAGCAATTCGAGAAAATAAGGAGTTTTACAACCGGCAAGACCAGCTAAACTCCCAGTTTGCAAGTGCTCAAATCACTGCTAACCAACGGGTAACTTTTTAGCTAGATCATTCTGAAATTCATAGTTTGCCTGTTTATAATAATGCAAAAGGTATTAACACTGCCTGTGTGATAAAGAAATGATGTTCATTGTCATTTTAATGCATGTTTAGCATTATTTCAATATTTTTTGAAACAATGGTCTTAACATCTTGTTCAAACCAGGTAGGGCCTGCTCCTGCTCTGATCAAGGCTGAAGTGCCATGGTCAGTTCGAAGAGGCAATCTCTCTGAGGAGGAACGTGTCTTGAAGACAGTGAAAGGGTATGTGGTCATTTAGTTGATCTGTTACTCTTAACATTCCTCCAAGAAAAAGACCCAGATTTTTAGAGGCTTTGACCTTGGAAACAATTTTTGAATGTGGTTAATGCAGCAGCTTCTTGTAGTGGATTTATGTTGTAACTAGTGCTGTATTTTCGGTGCAGTATATTAAACAAATTGACACCAGAGAAGTTTGATGTTCTCAAGGGGCAACTGATTGACTCTGGAATTACGACACCTGATATTTTAAAGGTTCCCATTATACATCTCTTAAGCACTTTGGATTTTCAGCACCTTTTAATTTTATAGTTGATAATAGAACTGGAGCTGTTTGTATTTCAGGGTGTTATCTCACTAATATTTGACAAGGCAGTGCTGGAGCCCACATTCTGTCCCATGTATGCTCTTTTATGCTCTGACCTTAATGAGAAGCTTCCTCCATTCCCATCTGATGAGCCTGGTGGGAAAGAAATCACTTTTAAGCGGATTCTTTTGAACAATTGCCAGGAGGCATTTGAAGGTGCTGGCAATCTGAGGGCAGAAATTAGCAAGTTGACTGCTCCTGAACAAGAAATGGAACGCAGGGATAAGGAACGATTGGTTAAGCTGCGAACTATGGGGAACATGCGCCTTATTGGGGAACTTTTGAAGCAGAAGATGGTGCCTGAAAAGATTGTCCACCATATTGTTCAGGTCCTTATTAGAACCAATTTGTTTCTCATTGTTTTTCTTTGCTGTAATTAGATTGCTGAGTGTGGGTATCTTGTGTGATGCAGGAATTATTGGGCAATGACAGTAAAACTTGCCCAGCAGAAGAAAATGTCGAGGCAATATGTCAATTTTTCAACACCATAGGCAAGCAACTGGATGAAAACCCAAAAGCTCGGCGGGTTAATGATGTTTATTTCAGCAGGTTGAAGGAGTTGACAACAAATCCACATCTTGCACCACGGTGTAGGTTCATGGTTCGTGATGTCCTTGATCTTCGGGCTAACAGCTGGGTCCCTAGACGTGAAGAGGTTAATTTTCCATGCGCTCCCTACTTTTCTTCTTTGGTTTATTGTTTTGGAGGTGGGGGCACCAGGGTTAGTTCATACGTGTTACTGATTTCTTGCACATGTACTCATGTAGAGGACGGTAATGCTACATAGACTTCGTTTGATGTTTGTTTAAAAACTGAGTGCTTCTGTACTGAACTTTTTCTGTGGCAGGTTAAAGCAAAGACCATCTCTGAAATCCATTCAGAAGCTGAGAAGAATCTCGGATTGCGTCCAGGTGCAACTGCAGTCATGAGAAATGGTCGTAATGCTACTGGGGGTGTGGGCCCTGGTGGTTTCCCCATTGGCCGACCTGGCTCAGGGGGTATGATGCCTGGAATGCCTGGGATGATGAAAATGCCTGGAATTCCTGGGCTTGATGCTGACAACTGGGAAGTTCCTCGATCTAGAGCAATGCCAAGGGGCAATAGTTTTGGCCCAACCCACGTCGCCGGGCATGTCCCCACTTCCCTGATCAACAAATCACCACCACTTAATGCAAGACTTCTACCTCAGGGAAGTGGTGGCGTCATAGCTGGGAAACCAAGTCTGCTATTGCAGGGCAGTGGTGCTCCTTCCCGACCTGGTTTTGCTACAAGAACTGAACCTGCAGGTCAAACTCCTAAGCCTGTTGCTCCAGCTGTGTCAGCAATTCCTTCTCCTCAGAAGCCTCTTGCTCCTACTACAAGGTCAAATCCTGATGATCTTCGCAGAAAAACCATTTCTCTGCTGGAAGAATATTTCAGTGTTCGAATTCTTGATGAAGCACTTCAATGTGTGGAGGAGTTGAAAGATACTAGTTTTCACCCTGAGGTTGCTAAAGAAGCTATTGCTCTTGCACTGGAGAAGAGCCCACCCTGTGTGGAACCTGTCGTAAAGCTTCTTGAATTCTTGCTCACTAAAAATGTCCTCACAGCTAGAGATATTGGAACTGGATGTCTTCTTTATGGCTCATCGTTGGATGATATTGGCATTGATTTACCCAAAGCACCAAATAACTTTGGTGAGATTCTTGGGAGCTTGGTTGTGGCTCAGGGTCTGGACTTCGAGGTGTTTAAGGAAGTTCTGAAGAAGGTGGAAGATGACAGGTTCAGGAAAGCTATATTTAGCAGTGCCATGATGAGCATCAATTCAAACCCTTCTGGGCAAGAAGTGTTGGCAACACAGGGTTCTAATATTCAGGCTTGTGAGAGTTTGCTCTCTTAATTAGAGCAAAATTCTCATTAGCCCTTATGGGAAGTTGTGCAGCCTTGTGGAGCCCACGAAACCAAACCATTCCGCCCTTTTGCTTTCCATAATTCACTGAAATTCAAAGATTACCGCATTTCAGCAGCAGACCAGGAAGAACAGATAATTTAAAAGAGTTGTATATTTTCCAAGGTTTCCTCATGATCTTTGCTTGTTATGCTAGAAACATGAAGCTTTTGTATTTCTTGAGTGCCCATTAAGTCTCTCTCAGAGAGGACACTCGAGATTAACGAGTCTTTACATTTTCCAGCTTCCTAAATTTAGATTTCAAGTCATGTACCACAGTTGAAAATTTTGTTACTTTCCCATTGAAGGGGCCCAATTTTCTCCATTAATGATGTCTTTTTTCCTGTCTTTTAGCTTAAATGAATGTTCAGTTCACCTTGTTCTTCGAGAATCTCTTGGTCCCCAATTTCTTGCCTCACAAGTTGCCTGTCCGTTCTCTCTCCTTACAAAGTCCATCAGCTAGATTGAAAGAGAGGAGGAGCAGTGAACAGGCGAAAGGAGAATGAGAAACAAAAGTTTTAAACCATTGGAGATTGTTTTGTCAATGAACTCGACTGCTTCTTGCCCTCTGAAGCGCGGAAATGCAATGAGATTATCAAGAAACACATGCTTAAAGGTGATGCAGTCCAAGCTATGGTAACATATGTGAATCTGCAAGAACTTGGCTTTCATGCTGATAACTAGACGTTTCCCGTTTTACCCAAGCATATGGGAGTTGGTCTAGCCAATGTATTGGGTTTGCCTTGTTAGTGTGTGTCTATATATATATATATATATATTCAAGCCAATAAAAGTTTATTTA
>Ga0307511_10005111_pt1 | contig 13378 bp, 13 predicted proteins | sample 13_EM_MG_FD_200266 | JGI IMG/M metagenome (GOLD analysis project Ga0307511, IMG submission 200266) | Populus trichocarpa ectomycorrhiza microbial communities from riparian zone in the Pacific Northwest, United States - 13_EM | ecosystem: Host-associated > Plants > Roots > Unclassified | place...
GGTCTTTTCCTGGACGGAAACATCGGGTCTAAGTTACTCTTTCCCTCTGTGTGTTGTTGCTGGTATGTAGACTGTTTGGAATATGTAACTTACGTATCTATAGTCAATTACAGTTTCTAGTGACTTATGTCTGAATAGTTGACAATATCAGTAGAATATATTGATTTCTATCCTCGGAGATAGCTAGTGCTGTAGGGTATGTTTTCAATAATACTCTACCTTAGTCCCTCCCTACAAAAGGAGATGAAAGCATACAAGATACTGCAGCCATCTCAGGACGGGTAATCAATAACAAACCAGAGGGGAGGGAGTACCGCAAGATATGACTAGGGCTCCCTTCTCTCGCAGCAGCTAACTCGTCAGGCATACAGTACCCAGAAATGAGTTCGGGGTATTACCTTATAGCGATAGCTATTGCCTTCAGGGTTAGCCAGAGGGGCCAGACAGCCTAAAAGTGAAGTATGTCTGGTGGTTAATTACCTTTAGTAAGTTTCTGGGGAGCCTGTTGACCTTGGCTCAGGGAAAAGCAGAGTCGAGGGCAGAAGAAAATATACACCTGTACCGAAGGGCGCTGCGGAAAGTCAAGAGGCCATGACTAAAGTTCGGGTAGTTCATCGGGGGGGGGGTATATGTAGGTAGATGCTATTCTGCATAGCTTGATTCTGGGCCTAGATCTAGGGTATGTATGTATGTATGTATGTATGTATGTGTGTATGTATGTATGTATGTATGTATGTATGTATGTATGTATGTATGTATGTATGTATGTAGTACTTTTAATACACAGTCTAGCTTGCTATATCAATCAATATAGCTATATCAATATAAGTGATCGATTGAATATAATAAGTACAAAACAAGAATTTAGGGTAAATACAGCAAAGTGTGGTAAAAAAATAAAGAAGCCAATGTGATATAAATCGAATATAGAAAATAAACCCTTTGAAAGATAAACATTTAAGAAAATTAATCATGAAATAAATATAAAACAATACCTGTCTGTGCTGTATCGTATTTCAGGAACTAAAGCTTTGAGTAGGTTTTATGAGGAGATACTTTTCTATTAATTAGGAACCACAAAGTAAGAGAGGGGAGTGGAGAGAACAAACTCCCTGAAACCGCTCGCGGAAGGGGGAAAGGAAGGACCTCGAGCTAAAGAAACAAATTCAGGGTAACGCAAGCTAATCCCCATAATGAGCAAATTGGCCCACATTCCCTCCTCGGCTGCATTGAGGGAGTCCTCACAACATGTACTGTATGTATGTATCTATATAGATAGGTAGGAAAGGCTACTCACTCACCGCTCTAGAATAACTAATGCGTAAACTGTTAAAGGGAGGGGGAAGCTGTGGGGTATACGAAGGAGAAAGACTCCGCGGATCATAGGAGTAGAAAGAAATCCAGCTACCTCTCTCTCATCCATAGAAACTATTATCCACCGGAATAGCGTCATGATGTAATTTCCCAGAAGCCTATATTAGTTGTTATACGAACCGGAAGCTCCGAAGTCCTTCACGCCGGATCACCAGGCCTCCCTTGGGTTGACTAAAGTTCACCATGTTTAGCTGACTACGCAAAGATATAGCCCCCAGGCCAGTCACCGTTACAATAATTGCAGCCTCGAATATCCCCACAAATAATATACTTACCCTAAACACACCCAAAGCGTAGGTAAATTCATTAATACGGTCAATCACTGAAAGGTTCTACATTCAGGGTAACAAATATCATGTAACCCCGTCAGAAATATTCGACTAATATATAATATCACATTATAAAACCGCAAGATACAATAATCATGTGACTAAAAAGAAAAGTGTGCGAAAAAACCCTTGCTATCCCCAAATGTCCCCCATATCCAGCGCTTGTGCTCAAAAGTCCAGACCTTATCACCACAAGCAGAAACCCTTAAACCTTTCCATTCCCTTACTCAATATCTACTCATCAACCACACTCTCCGCTTCTCATCATCCAACCCCCCCAGCGTCCTCAGCCACTCCATCTCCGCCCTCTTAACTCCCACGTAACTTTCCACCACCGGCCCCAACAACTTCTTCAACTTCGCATCCTTCTCCAGCGCCTCCAAGCTCTTCTCCAACGTATTCGGTAACATCACAGTAATCCCTAACTCCTCCCTCTCCTCCTCCCCAATCTTACTAGCATCAACTAGACAATCCTTCTCTTTCAATGGCAAATTTGTCTTCAACCCATCATACCCCGCAGCCAATAACGCAGCCATAGACAAGTACATATTCCCAATTCCATCCACCGCCTTCAGTTCCCAATGCCCCTTTCCACATTTTCTCAGCGGTACTTCCTTGTTCTGCGTGCCCCAGGCCACATATACGCCCCCTGACCAAATACCAGCCATGACCCTAGCGTAAGATTCTTCAATTGGGAGAGAGAATGCCACTATCGACGGGAGATGTTTTAGTATCCCAGCAAGAAATGCGTCTTCATTTGCAGGTACGGCAGCTCCAGGTCCATTAATTGAGAAATGTGCGTGTGATGCTGATCCACAAGTAAAATTGAAGGGGCGAGGGTAGAGTGTAGCTCGTAAGCCGTGTTTCTTTGCTATATTTCTGATGATATCCCTGGCTCTATAGAGTGTATCCACTGCCTTGAGGGGGGGATAACAAGGGAGCGGGAATTCCCATTGCCCAGGCGCAGATTCAGCGTGGAATTGGGAAAGAGGTATACCCGCTTCATTGAGAGTATCGACAATCTCCTCGATCATAGGGAGCGCGTCAAGTTGTTGGGTTGTCATATTACTCCAGGAATGGACCATATGCAGGGGCTCAAACCGAACAAAATCGCTCTCCGCCTCATTGAGTACCGGCTTCATAAAGACGATTTCAACCTCGAATCCCATGAGGATATCAATGTCATAATACTCTTTCAGGCGGTCAACCTGTTTGCACAAAGTCCATCGAGGGCAGCCTTGAAGGATTGGACTAATGGCAGTTTCCTCTGGATCAAAATCCTGTCCCCACCAAGTTTGAACCGTGGCTGAGGGAGAGCTAATGCCATAGTTGGGGGCGAGGGTCGAGACGTCAGAAATAAGCAAAACCTGACCCGTCGCGGTCGCATTCGGGGAAATATGATCGTTTTGTAGGAGACCTTTAACGGCTAATGGTACCATCGGAGAGCTGCGCTTTCGGATATGCTCCCTATACTGTGCAATGGGGACCATACGTTGCCGCATAGTAGCGGTATAGTCGAGGAACTGAACCCAAACGTATTTAATGTCTGGGTGCTTCTTGTGAAACTCATCCCAGACACCAAGGTCCCGGATAGCTTCAGCGGTTGCGAGTTCGGAGGGCGAAGTCGACAATGGAGTAGGCTGTGACGCTCGAGAGCCACCAGAACTAGCTGTACCTTGAAATTCAGCCCCACGCCCACATGCCTTAAGAAACTCCGGGTATCTCTTCTCTTCCTCAAGCCTATACAGCTTATTTGAATTCCAAAAGAAGATATTCACCACGGCATCAATTCCCTGTTTCACTGAACTAGCCCCCTTGTATATATTTCCCATCACCACCTTTTCCAGCACCTGCCGAAATTGTTTATTCGCAAGCCAATATGTCTCTGGGTAATACCGGCCATCTGTACTCCAAAGGATCTTACAAGTAGGAACCAACTCCAATGCTTGTCTCAGCACAGACTCTTGACCGTCCATGCTGAGTATGGGGAAAACCTCTCCAATGTCAAGAAAGACATTGGGGTAGTGTGCTGCGAGATAGCCGGCATCTCGGGTGTAAGGGTATGCGGAGTGGAGAAGCACAAAGTTGACTTCCGGATAGGCTTCTATCAGGGGCTGCATATAAGCGGGATTTGCTTTGATGAGGTTAATATCAATATCGCCGAGGCCGGTGTGGAATTGGAATGGTAGTTTGTCATCGGCGTCCGCCTCAGTCCTCACTGTCAGAATTTCGCAGACTATTCTTACCAACTCATCATTGATCTCTTTGAACTGAATTCGGGAAACTGGCTTGCTCAAGATTGTTCGAAGAAATTTATGCCATGCATCCTCGAGAAGCAGAGGTTCGATGGTAGGCTCTATATCAAGCCCTGTCCTATAGCAGATGACACTTTTGAATCCACGAACCTGAGGATCATCTGCAAGTTCAGAGATTGCCTGACGAAATTTCTGCTTGAATGTAGAGAAGAATCTCTCTTGCTGCGTAGGCTCCACACAATAAGCTGTAGTGCCGTTCCGAGTGGTGAGTTGAGGTACGAGTATATCCTCCCCTTTAGATCTCCCAGTCCAATCTATACTTGCCGAAAGTACCTCCTCCGCTACCTTCTCAATTCTCACAATCCTATAGACATGAGGCACAAACTTTTCATGCTCTTTAAAAGACTGTACATATCCCGGTGGTGCCGAGAGTCCATCGTCCATCAATATCACATGGGTTCCCCCCAAGCACTTTTTAGTAAATGCTTCATAACCCCTTCCCACCTCAATATCCCTTGCCTCCCTAACATTCGATATTGTGGGTCTGCAATGGAGCAATTCGGAAAGCTGCTCCACGGCACGGATATGTGCTAGCGATGTAGAGGAATCCTCGGTTAGAGCAACACCAACGGCTTCCGATGTAATGAGCTCAAACGGATATTCTGGCTGGATGGGGGCGTATTTCTCCACAAACAGATTGTGGGCATGGTTATCGATGACTGGAAACGTGTTGATGAGACGGCGAAGGTCCTCGGGTTTGGCATCCTCGAGGGAGGGAATATGGTGGATGGAACTGTACAAGCCCTCTGGTGGAGGCATGGTATTCGTCAATGGCACAATTCGATTCAGAGGCTTTGGTCGTAGTTGGATCTATTGAGTACCAAGGTGAGCATGTATATACACCGTCACGCCGTTTCAGAGGAGGAGATGCGGGGGATAGAGCATGCACTGTTGTTTCAGAGATGTGGGGAAATAGCAGCAATTGCTCTTATACGCTACAGCAACCAGAAGCCGCATTCATCCGAGACCTAGCTGCAGCCTTCCGAATCAGGCAATTCCACAGACCTCACATGCCTTATGCTGAAACCTGAAGTATATTATGCAGCATGATGCAAATTAAATCTGACATGCATCCAGAGATGGCTTTAAACATGATAAGACACTGAGGCCGGTAGGTAGGTAGGCCTGTGTTTGTGTCCTCAACAAATCCGGTGGTGTACACCGAGGTGCCATACTTAATATATACCACCTAGGATCTCTTAACTCTCGGGATAAGTGCCGGCTAATGCTCAGTACTAGTGCGTACCTACTCTACCTACGGTACGCACTCGATGCACTAAGCATAGGCAGGCCGGCTCGGGGGAATGGTGGCATATAGGAATGGCGCCACTCGTATATGCAGAATTCGTTATATGTAATGGCAGGGATTCCTGGCTTGATCAAATCCAAGCAGCGGTACCACAGTTTTCGATATCGGTTGCAGGGTCCCCACTAAAGCTAGTGCCTGGATATACAATAACACTTATTGAAAAACTAGCTCACTTAATTAATGCTCATTGCTCGCAACTCACCCGAGTCGCTATGGATATTGATCACAATCACTTTTAGATCTGATCCTGAAATATAGACTTCTAGATATGCCCCAGCCCCACTTATATTGCTACCTATCGATACTGTGCCTCGGCAAAGGATCTAGTGGCTTATGCGATACTTACTAAGAAGCCGGCTCGATAGCGCAAACGGGTCGAACCGCAACCAGACTACCGTAGCCGAGCCGGCTAGTCTCGGTAAATCCCGGGTCGACAGTAGCTGTTACCCTGAATTTTAAGTGAATCATATAGATGATATTTACTGACGGAGTATATACAGCTGTATTAGAGTGGCACCTTTCCCTCCATTGACTGGGACAGCGTCTAGCCAACTTGGCCTAATGAATAATATGTATCATCCGACACATAGACCAGTTCTGGTCATGAAAACCATAACGTCCAGACTCATACAAATCACACCACTCAACTAGTTTCAGACTTTAGATCATCCACAGCCTACGCTGAATGCCATCTCACAAAACTATACCGTCTGCGCGCTCAGTTCCTTGTCCGTATTTATAGCTTTGGATGTCAAATAGATTAAAATAAAGGTATTCAAAGTTTAGCGGGTCTGTACGGCTGGCTATTTGGAAGTACCAAGGCTATTGTGGTACCCTACGCAGTTCTGTATATAGATGGAGAGTATAGATTGGATAATTATTATTGCACAAACCCAAAAAAACTAGAAAGAAAAAGCCGATCCAAAGATATTCAATTTATTCACCATATTAACTTAACTTTGAATACCCCTAATATTAAGTATGACATACCTGTATTTATAGTCAAACACCCAGAACCTGTTCCCCTGGGGGGCTAGTCGCACTATTTCCCTAGCCCTGAGGGTCACCCTGGGACTGTGGGGATGTGGATAACGAGCAGACTATAGCCACCTCCTGCTTCCCTAAAATAGAATATTTTCAAAATTAGGAACCCGGGAAGGAAATAGAAAGATCATTTTCAACGGACATAACCCATGCAAACAGAAAGCTGTTGGAGCATTCTTCAGCTAGCCATACTCTGGTTCTGGAAGAGAATCTCTCTTTACCAAGTACTCCTAATTTGTGAAAATAATTATCCGGGGGTCCAATCCAGGAAGAACTAAAAGCTTGGAACCCACACAGTCCGGGTCTCCGTTCCCTGCACCACTCCCAGATTCTGAGACCGAGAGGCCACATTGGGGAGGGTACATCGTGAAAAACAGCAAAGGGAAGCAAAACCCAGAACCTGTTACCCTACCACTCACGAAGGCTTCCCCAGCTTTCCAAAAGCATCAGCTGCCAATCTGGCAAACCCTGAGGCTCAGATACCCTAACCTTGTAGCAAATTTATATATTCGGCTTTCCATACTACTACTACACTCGGTGGTTCAATGTTAGATTGGGCAGCCAGGTGCAATTATTGACATTTCAATACCAGATCCAACAGTAGCTAGGCTAGCACCTCCAACTCACTCAAAAGAACTAGCTTACATTGAAATACTACATTCTACCTCAAACTCATCTTGATGCTATCTAAACTTTCTACATTATGTGAGGTAGTCTAACATTAAACCCAGTAGCCAAGCACAGCTTTCTACGTCCAATGTGCCCCTTAACGCTACTAAGATAAACTGCCAGCTAGTAGGCAACATGGTCTTATGTTGTTGGCTCATTAGAGAAGGCCCTAATCCATCTTCAACGGCATTGACTCAAATTGGGGCTTAACTTTGATTACCCCAACTAAATTTGCTAGTACTTATGCAAACACATGCGAGCGTAGGATCTCTTGATGTATATGTTTCTACTCCAACTCCATATATTTCTAATATACTCGAACTATATTTACTTACATATTAGGAAGCCGGCGGGGAAAAACTTCTTTATATCGCTCTAGAAATAGTCTCAAGCGTGCCTTTTAAGCCCGAGTGGCTTCTACCCACCAGATTTCTCCGCAATTACCTTTGCGGGGAACCCTAGAATGATATATTCTCGTAGGAAATACCTTGGGTCCCCCCCAGAGTATTAACCCCCCAAAACAAGTAGCATGAACTTAAAAACAAGGATACGCTAAAATGTATGAAATAAGGTGCAGAAATTCCATCTTGATATGGGGTCCTGACTTTGCATTGGGGTAGCGATGACTCATTTGATAATTACCCTGATGAGCCTTTTTTTCAACGCACTGCGTAAAACTAGATTGACTGTGCCAACCAGACTAGATTAACTACCTTTTCAGCTCGAAACTTTTGTGCTACAATCGGTCAAGGATGAAATGCTCAAGGCTTAATACCTTCATATTAATGTTGTGCCTACAATGTCACAGCCTAAGCAACATGGCGCAGCGGAAGCGCGCCGGGCTCATAACCCGGAGGGCCCTCGATCGAAACGAGGTGTTGCTACATGAGAGTGTTCGAACCTAGCTTCGAACATTTCTTTTTTTTTCTTTTTCCCCTCTTTATTGAGGTGTTAGTCTGGTTGAAGCTTTTGTACTAGTCTGGTTACAATCAATTTCTCGTTGCACATATGATTCAGTTACCCTGAATACCCACCCTTCACTTGCACCATGCCGGCTACATTTCACGCAAGTTTTGCTATCTAATATAGACAGCAATGAACCTGAACCCGCATACATCAATTAGCTGACCCAGCCAGACTACCATAGACCCAAGAGGTGCCTATATTGTAGCAGTTGCCCACATTTATCAGTTACCTCTCTCCACACAAAAGTCACTGGGCGAAAATGTAAAAAACGCCAAGACTGATAACCTGAACTTATGAAGGAAGGAATATTAGAACCCAAACCTTCCTTTTCCATAAAATTAGGGTAGCTCGAGGTTTGAACCCTCATAGGGGCAACTCGCTCAAATCCAGACCCTGATCGAACTCCCCAATGCAAAGGTAGGTACGGTAACAGCTTCGTACTTTCAAGCCCAGAGACATTCTTCCCAATGCGCAAGTTTCGACTACCACTCCAGATACTTCTGTCCATCTCTGGATCAATTCACCATGCATACATTATTGCCACTATGAAGTAGGCTTGCCGGAAAATGTTATGCCTTGATTTCATGGTGAGGGTAACTGCAATGCTGTGGAAAAACGCCCCCCCACAAGATGGTACACAGGGACTATAAGCTGTCTTCGAAACACATATCTACTGCATATCTACTGCACAGCCTCACCAGTGGGAAGGTAGTCATAGACAATATAAAGGTAGCCATAGACGATATACCCTAAGGAATCGACCTGCATCTATGTGCCGTGTTATGATACCGTAGGGATTTTATGGCTACTTGCTCCCGCACCTTTGCAATCCCAATCATTCTAGAACCTTCCAAACGGATAGTCTGGTTTCGAAAGTAAAACACCGGGAAATTGCAGAGAAGCCTGATCTTGATTGGCTGAAGCTGCTCTTGTTACGACTCTAAGAAAAAATATATCTGTTTGGTTATTATTATTATGCATGTATGGATAGTGGTTGGTGCCGAGACTATACTAATATATTCTTGCCATGCACTGACTTTGATAAAAAAATATAACAAATATTTTTGTCTGATCCTAATACGGAGTGTACATATGTACTGTATGTATCTTACTTAAGCAGTTATGTACTGAGTAAAATCGTAAAAATACCCTTCACACCCCGAAGTACTGCATAGCCCATCTATGAGAGTGTTCAGCTGCGCAAAGTACTGTAGCTTCTAGTCCAAATACGTAGCTATTTAGATGTGCATATATCAGCCCTGCCCTCAGACCCCCGTACCGGCATGTGCAGCAATAGGGGTCTAAGAACTGCACAGTAGCGTAGTCTATAGCGTCCGAAATAGCTCGAAAACCAACACCATGTTCTGCTCTCTAGACGCTACAGCCCAGGGGAATTCCACTCAGGAGTTATGGCGGGAATGGTAGAAAGAGTTAAATCTAATTTAATCTACAAAAAATCGTCCGTAAGGATTGGTCGATATATGGCTACATGTCTATTACAGAAAAAAATCGAAACCAACTGTCCTTCATGAACAGGTTCAAGTGGCAAATTACTTAATTAACTCTCCAGATTTCCAATTTTTCAAGACTACCTAACTAGAATCGCCCGGCCCCGCGCCCCCCATATCTATTCCTACATTCTCCATTCTCCAATCCCTCCAGTCCATCCGTCCATCCGATAGTCTAGAAACCGGTCCAGCCTAGTCCAGCCCTTCCCGCCTTATACTATCCATACACCATTACCCTTCCTCCTTTTATCATTTCCAAACTCACCCTCTAACCATCATCACCATCATCATCATCACAAAACCACACATAGAAATAGCAAGAGCGTAGAATAAAACCCATACAAAAACGAAAACAATGGCAAGTACCAAATACACGCTTGCGAAACCAACTAATTCAAGGCAAGTAACCAATACGCTTTCAGCAGTACACCCCACACAAACGCAAAGTAAGTCTGCAAGCAAAAGTCTCAAATCAAAGCAAATATTGCAAACCAAACCAAAAAAATCCTCCGATCCCCGAAGAAATGATAGGAAGCCCTCGTAGATGTATCGATTTCATTCCTCGGTGACGTTAACGTGATGTTGAAAAAATATGAAGCTATGACCATGAAATAGAATAAGAAGTAGAAGGACAACTCCGATTTGGTGCAGTAAAAAGATTGATGGACTCTACAACAGAAGGAAAAATATGTCAATGCTTAGCGGATAGTCATCTGCTTCGCCATTGGCACCTTCCCACCGTCCCTCAAACTCGTTGCCCCAGATGCAGTCTCCTTCTTCTTCTCAAACAATTTCCAAAACTTCAACGACTCATCACTCGCCGCCGTCGCCAATACCTGACCATCAGGGCTCAAGCACGAATGTAAAACCCTCGTCTCATGTGCCGGAATTTCAATATGCCTAACTAAAGTCGGGTAGCTCCAAACAGATAACTGATTATCAGGGAAGCCATGGCAGGAGACGATTTCCTTGTATGTAAGACTCCATCGGAGTGAAGTAACCTGAGATCCAGTATCCACGGAATTGACTCTTGCTCCGGTTGTGCTGTTCCAGAAGTGGATATGTTTATCATAGGATCCACCTCCAGTGGCAAGCAAGTTCATTTGCCATGGACACCAAGCAATTGCCTTCACTGCAGCCTTATGATTTGTCTTTTGCCACTTTGGTGCGGTAAGGGAGCGAGCATCCCAAATGTTGACCATATTGTCATTTCCGCCAGATGCAAGCAATGCACCGTCACTTCTCCATTCTAAACCGCAGACTTCGGAGGTATGTGAATTGAGCTCGGCGACCTTGTGTTCTGCGATACGGACATCGTGGTTGAAGATTGCTCCTGAGCGGGATCCAGTAGAGAGGAAAGCTTTGTTCCAGGAGGCAACACCCACCCGAGAAGTGTGTCCTGCCATGGTACGAAGCTTCGTTCCTTCCTCAACATCCCAAATCTGCACGTCTCCTGTTCCCAATCCAACAGAGACGTAGGCTCCATCCTGTGACCACTTTACAGAACTAACGTAAGTGTCGGGGGAGGTCTCGAGGAGAGAAGTGACGGTTCCAGTATCAGCATTCCAAACGTAGACATTTCTCTCCAACCCGATGGCCACGCAGTTCTGAGAAGACCAGTCGAGAAGGTTGAGGTAGTAGTCATCGACAAGACCTGGGGCATCGAGGACACGTTCTGGTGCAGTGAGGATCCTGCGGCGGAACTGAGCTTGATTGACTGGCTTTACTGGTCGGTTGTACTGGCTCCGGAGATCGATCGGCTTCTGATTCTCGGGAGCAGAAGGTTTGAACGCCAAGATCCGAGTATTGAGCTTCACTCCACATGCAGCTGCCACCGATGATTGGTAGGCAAGATTCTCCGGGTTTGGAGGTGGATATACGACCTCCTCGTCATCCTCGGTTCCATACGGACCCGATAAAGAATCGGTGCCAAAGGCTCCACCAGCAAGCACAGAGTGAGTACTGTGCGAGCTGCTCGGTCGGGATCTGCCCTCTCGTAGCTGTGGTCCTCCCTTTTGTACGTTTGTGAAGTCTAGCTTGGCCGTGGCAGTCGGAGAACTCGCTGATCTGGTGGGAATGAATCGATCTCCGATAACACGGATGGTAGTCTTCGCTTTCCGAGGAACCTTTGACTGCGGTGCCGGCTCCTTCTTCTTCTTCTGCTTCTCGGGGGTCTTCCCAGTAGTTTTACTCGACCCAGACCCGGTGAGAGTCCACTCAGAGACACCAAGATCTAGCTTAATCGGGGAAATACCAGCAATCGTCGGTTTCGGCGAAGTCGACCTCTTCTTCCCCACTGGTGAAATTTGTAAAGCAGCAAAATGCGCAGCCAGATTTCCTCCTCCGTAGACAGTACCACCTTCGTTGGTGCCTTCAGCTGCAGCCTTCCCATTCTTCTTATTAATGACATTGTTGTGGTTTTCTCGAGCCCTGCGAGGAGGAGGGGTAAACGGATCGTTAAGAGAGCTGTTCTTAACGGCTTTCGACTCTCGGTCTTCTTCTTTCTTCTTGTTGTTGCGGTTCCCAGCTTGTCTGGCTCGCGGGGACGGTGTAAGTGGCATTCTTCCGCCGGCAGTTCGAGTTGTGAACAGTCCCGAGTGTGATTTAACAGGGGTTTGGACAGCAACGGATGCCATCTCGTTGGAGGGGGGGTTCTTTGATGGCGGAATGGTTGCGGTTGTGGAGGTGATAAGAGTGGGGTCAAGAGGGGTGGTCAAAGCCAGAATTAGTGAATTGGGTCAAGATGACCAGTGGGTAAGTAGCAATGCTGCGAATGACGATGGCAGGAAATGGTAAGTAGTAGAACGGTTTAGATGTTTGTGCGACTTCTTGTTTTCGCAAGAGCAAAAGTAATAGTGGAGGAGGGTGGAGTTTGGAGGGTGGAAGGTTGTAGCGGGAAAGGAGGAATGTTGGTGTGGGACGGATTCTTTATAGCAAGGGTAAACATAACGAGCATAAACTGCGTTGCCACAGTAACGCCAAGATGTAAACAAATATTTTTGCTTCCAGGGTTGCCATGGCAATCGCTCAAGGTAAGGAGAAAGGCTTGGCGTTTGTTTTATTGATAAACACACTGAGCTAGATTAATATTCAAGCATCTTCATTCACCTTCAATAAAAGAGATTCATGCAGCCCACAAAGAGAAGAACCTTCATCCGGGGACAAAGTATAGGAAAGTCTGATATCGGTTTTTTGTAAAAAGGTTGGCACATACCTATAGTTACTAAGTACGTCAAACTTGTCTTAGTGCATGATATGAAATGACCTCGCTCTTGGACAATGAGGTTAACAAAAGCCAGGAGGGGATACCAGTTGCAAAAGGTATGTCAACTGTCCTTGATGAAGTTTCACCGAAGATACGCCTATACCACATCAGTTAACATCACGAGTTAGACTGTTGGTATCGAAGACGAGCTGCTAGTATGACATACCCGCTAGTTGCCTACTTGCGATTATTGACCAATTGAAGGACTCTAGGGCATACGTTTATATGAGTGCAAATCGACAAGGTTCTACTTAGTAGACCAGACGGATAAGGGCTCTCAATTTCTCACATAGGAATCCCGGTGCTTGGGAATGGTAAAACTTGGAGTCATGAGAGGCTATTCCGTTAGGGTCAATTTACGCTCGACATCATGGTAACCTTCACGCCCTGGCAAATCTACCTAATACCCAATACCCCTATAAGCCGAACAACCCGCTAACCAGTGCATAGACACTAGTTACGAGGCGCTCAACCCAGGGTCTCTATTCATATTACAGCAGCTTCTATAGCAACAGCCCATGACACAGCGGAATCGTATGGTCAGAACGAGATACTCACTTTGCAAAATAAGCTAATTCCAATGAGCTCTTATCGAATTA
>Ga0307511_10005113_pt1 | contig 13371 bp, 13 predicted proteins | sample 13_EM_MG_FD_200266 | JGI IMG/M metagenome (GOLD analysis project Ga0307511, IMG submission 200266) | Populus trichocarpa ectomycorrhiza microbial communities from riparian zone in the Pacific Northwest, United States - 13_EM | ecosystem: Host-associated > Plants > Roots > Unclassified | place...
TATTCGAGAAAATATAGATTAGAATCCAAAAGGTATGTTTTGATTTGATTTGATTTTAAGTGTTTTGATTAATTAAAATATGTTTTGAAATTGATAATAGTTTACTAGGGTTTTTTTTCGTGTTTTTAGGTGAAATAGGTTGAATTAAAAAAATCATTAATGTTCTTTAAATTATCGTTTCAAGCCCTAAGACACTTGGACTTGACTCTTTTAGCCCCTCATTTTTATTTTTATTTTACTATTTAATTGTTTTATTTTTTGATAGTTTAAAGTAAAATCCTATTTAAATAAAAGTATTATAATGATATTTTATAAATCATTTAATAGTAAGAAGTTAGTACTGTCGAAATTATCTTATTAGTACGAGATATGACTACTTGTGTTACTAGCTACAAGAGTCACTTCTCAGTTTGGTATTGCTTAGCTACAGAAGTCAGCTTCGGGTTAAAGGTGCTGTAAGAGACTAACAGGAGAGGAGTCGACATAATCTCCTTAACAGTCCCTTCAAACTCATGGATAATCATTGTACAGCATGAAGCTTGTCCTCTGAACAGAGAAAACAAGAATCCGTCAAAGCTTTTGTACGTATAGTTACATCAAGATCCTTACGAGCAACCTTCTCCTAAACGAAATAAAAATCAATTTCCACATCCTTTTTTCAGACATGAAAAACCAGATTATGACTTGAACGAACAGGTGGTACCTTTTTTGTCACGCCAAACAAGTGTTGTTCGAGGAAGGTTAACCTTTAGTTCTGATCAAAGGAAAGATTTGGCCCAAGTGAGTTCAGTTGTCGCATCAACTAGAACCTTGTACACTAATTTAGTAAAAGACTTTGCCACGGTTCTTTGCGTGCTTGATTCCCAAAAGCATAAATATCCCCTGGGAGGATGGCGTAGTACCCTCTATAAGATCTCATATCTTCCATACTATAAGGCTAGTCAAAATCTATATAAACTTGGAGCATAAGAGGTGAACCAACTCAGAATTTCAAACCATGATCTAAAGTATGTTTGTCACAGTATAAAACACACATGACTACCATCCAATACTCCTCGGTATGTGGACGCATAGCCTGATAGTATTTGTTAATCGTATATACAAGATCATGCCAAGTCAAAGTGAGAAATCATAAAGCACCAATAATTTGACAAAATACACTACCAGATTTAACAGTTTTACCCATGAAAATTTCCGTCAGTATTTACACTCACAATCCGTCGGTAAGTATTTTACAGACGAGATCACGGACGGAAACATTCCATCAGAAAATTCTCATCGGTAATTTCTAGTCCGTCGGTAATAAATGTACTGATGGATTTACAAACGAACAAAGCAAGCAAAAAAAAATATCTGCTTCATTCCGTCGGTATCTCCCTCGGGAAGTTTGCCATATAACAGACAAAATATCATATGCAATTTCGTCGGTGTTTTTATTTTTCCATCGGTATATTCATCGGTAATTATAACATATCACCAACAAATTACCATCTGTAATTCCGTCGAAGAGTTAGCAGTAGCAGTGATATTTGCAGCATTCTTTTTCAACTCTCTGAAATATACCAACGGATGTAGTCCATCAGTAACCCTGTCAGTAATATTTTAAAATATTTTAAAAATATATATCTATTGAACAAAAGTAGAAAAATAATTAAAATAAATTAAAACCAAATAAAAATCAAATATATAAAAATAAATTAAAATAATATCAAAATTAATATTTATTACAAATTTAAATATTTGTACGTTCAAATACAATAAATCTAAAACAGAGACGGCACTGGAAGAGGAGGAGGAGGATGGTTGTTGCCAGGACTGTGGGGCCAATAAGGAGGAGCACATGGACCACCCATGTGTGATCTCATCTCCATTACCACTCGGTAGAGTTCTCATAATCCAAAATGAGTCGTTCATATTTTTCATTAAGATAAGTCATCAAATCATGTACTCGTCGGTCTAATATCGCCTGAACTTGGAAGTTTGAGTGCTCAGAACCGATTGCGAGCATCTAATGGTCGACACACTACGGGTTGTCCAAACTTCTCGGTTGCAGTGTTAGAGAGTCCGTACACCCGATTTCTATCGGGCCCACTGAACGATCCTGCCTCCAACCACAAATTAAATTTGGATGGGTCGAAAGATCGTCCTCGTATCTCTCTTTCAAGCTGTTGTTATATATATCCTAGAAATAAATAATAAATTCATTAAATTGAAGAAAATTATAACTTAATAAAAAAATGATTGAAAACTAGCATATCACAAAGTGCTGAACTCGACTATCCATGAACTGTTGCACCCTTTTTTGGCGGTCATCACTCCATACATGCATTTCAACAAAAAGCTCCATCGAGCTTGGCTCGTGTCCAAGAACTGTAGCCTGCAAAATAAAAATGTTATCAAATAAATATATTTATAAAAAATAACAAATAAAAAAATGGAAGTAACAAAAAAATTTTACCATCCGCTTCGTATGCGAAACGAATGGAACAAAGCTGCCGGTATGCATAGTAATTGAACCGTGAACATGCCGGTGTAGGTTCTTCATACCGGACTATGACTGTCGAGTGAAACCCGCAGATTTCACATGCTGAATCTAGTCCGTCTATTGCACCTCCGACATATATGGCGGTTTAAAATCCTTCCAAACCGCCACGTCATTTTAGGTTAGAAGCTCGCTTTCTCTCATATTGTTTTTTTTTTTTTTGCTTTCTTCTACCCCTCGTACTAAAAATCACGCAACTTATATGTCACCAATAAATTATTTGTTAGTAAATTCAAAATAAAATTTTAATATTTGAAATAAAAAAAATTATCTTGATTTCAATCTTACCTAGTGACAGTGTGATTCTTCTAAACCCTCATCGCAACATTATCATCAACTCTCTCCCATTCAAAATTTCCCTTGCAGTCAAAATTTATAAAAGAAAAATTTTAGTAATTTCAATAAACTAACAAAATTAACATAATAAAAAAAACTATTTAAGTTAATACTAACCTTAAATCTTGAAAATCATGCATCGACTTATAGTTTCTATTCTGGATGTTTGGAAATCTGGCTCCATTGAAATTATAGAATTTTCATCGATGACTTAAAGGGCAATGTTATTGTTCTTACAGCCTCAATGTTTGTAAACCTGAACTTGCATTAGTTAAATAAAATTATTTAAAAAAATTATTAAACATGTCGTTGTGAAAGCAAATCAAATTTACATTGAAAAATCATTCTTCCACTAGGCCTCGTACTTGAGGGTAAATGAATTATGCTATGAAAGGACCCCCTCTCAAAGTTGTGACATCGTGCTCGATGACCCTGCATCGTGAGTCGATGTTTGTGCCTTAGGTGCCTGGTTTTGGTCGACACCTAATGACTCGTGGTCGTCAATCATTGCTAAAAGAACTAGTAATGATCTTGTCCTCATCACGTACAATAGATTATCCCCTAGGCATCTACACAAATTAACAAAAATAATTAGACAATTTTTATTTTTGTAAAAAAATTGGCAACAACTCCCCTATATAGGAGGCTAACTAAAATTTATAAACCCTAAATAAACAACAAATATACCACAAACCAATTGATTTTATTCAATTTCTTCCAACAAATTAGAATAATTCAATTTTGAACAAAATTCTCATTTTCTAAGTGGTAATATATTTAATCCTAAATTAACAAAAATTCAAAATAATAATTAAAATTAGTCCTACACATTTAATTGAAATCAAACAACCAAATTGAAAAAATAACTAAAATTATTCAAAATAAAGAAAAAGTTATTTAAATAACAACTAAAACTCAACGCAAAATTGAACAAATATAATGACAAAAAAACAAAACTAATGCAAAACAAAAAAACACAAATAAAGAAGAAAAATGAAAGAAAAATTCTTACATTTATGGCGTGCTTAGTGTCGGCCAAGAATTAAAAAAAAAAGCAAAAGAGAAAAACAAAATAAATGAAAAGGGATTGTTAAAAAACCCAAAACATAGAAAAATAAGGAGAAAAATAAAGAAAGACAACATACCTTATGATGAGAATAGAAGATGATGTTTGATTTCGGCTCGGGTCATGAACAAAAATAAGAGAATGAAGAAGAAGAGAGAAAAGGAAAGAGGATAAAAAAAAAAGAATGAAGAAGATGAAGCCTCGTCTGTTGTGTCCGTCGTTTTTTATATTAGGTTTTAGCGATGGAATTCCCAACAAAATATTAAATATTAAAATCTTTAAAATTTCTGTTGGTGATTTTGTTTGTGAAATCAAGTTGAAATTTTCAATTCGTACGAAAAAATTCAGAAACCCCTCTAAATATTACCGTCAGCTTTTCATTCGGTCAGCGATTCCATCGGTAAAAGAGTAAACAGTCAACAATCAACAAAAGCATTAATTACCAGCCCCTTGGAATTTCCATTCCGTCAGTGATTCCATTACGGAACGTGTATCACAGTCTAAACGAGCATTAATTATCAGTGCGTTGGAATTCTCATTTTGTCAATGATTCTGTTGGTAAAAAAAAAAAAACATTAATTATCAACGCCTTCAGAAGTGAACAACGCCTTAAAAAGTGAACAGTTCTCATCGCCATTAGAATATACCTACAAAAACATTTTGTTGGTATATCCATGAGTAATTAACACTATAAACAGTGTTAGGAAGAAGTGGAACAATTCCAATTGGCACTGGAATATACCGACGAACACATTCCATTGGTATTTCCATCGGTGTAAAACAATGTCTGATACCAGATTGTATATGTATTCCCTATCTATTCATCATGCAAATACTTAAATTCACAGCTGCGCACACAATACAATAATTTAGAAAATAAAAGAAGCACATTTTGAATAGTGCTTTAATTTGAACATTTACCATTGATCTACCTTAACAAATCTTTCACAATCACCCGAAAAGGTCCTAAAGTTTTAAAAAACCATGCTCGTGCACTCATGAATAAAAAAACACTTTAATGTAATCCGACTACTTTAATCGAAGATTCTTTCCTTTCCTCCATATGAATCCTCAAATTAAAAAGGAGGACTAGCCAATAAATTATCCTTGAGTTTGTTCCTCTCTGTATCATATTCATTACATTGCAATTAGAATCTTTACCACTCAACACATTATTTGTAATATTTATTTATTTTTTTGGATAATCATCGAGAGTATATTGAAAATGTTATAAAGTCAATAGCCAAAGCAAAATACAAGGACATGACAAAAAATAAAAAAGATAAAAGAAACAGACTTGGGGGGGGTGCGGAACCTGCTACAACAAAAATAAAGAAACTATCTAAGATTTCTTATCACACCACAATTTGATGTCATCAGAAGATCTTAAAAGATCATTTCCTGTATAAGTAAAGTTTGAATCCAGAGTATGCAATCAAATAGCAACTCGATGAAAGATGGTGAAGAAACAATCAAACAAGCGTATAGTTCCCTCTTCAAAAACAATTTTATTCCTCAACAACCAAATACCCCAAGTAGTATTATTGAAAATTAGTCTCCAAGCTAACCTTTGAAATTTACCTTACACCATTTCAGGTCACTGCAGAAACAGCAATTCTAACATTGGATACCTTATCAATCCAAAACTTTCAAAATATATACACATGCATGCACGTGGACATGAGACACCAGCATGAATAACGGGCATGGTGTCCCCATGCCAAACGATTCACTTCTGCAATTTTCCTTTTCCAAAATTCAAGGAAAGAGTCTTGGTTCTTGGTGCTTGGTTTGAAAACAGCTCACAAAATGGATGGACTTACAAAAAGCATCCTGATATTTTACCCTTGATAAAAAAATAAAAATAAAAACTATATTTGATTATTCTATTTGATATCTTGTATGTGTGTGAGAGAGAGTGTGATTTGTTCATTAGACTAATTAAACCTATGTACTTTACAGATATTTTTTAGCTGATGTCCAAATCAAGACCGTGATATCTATAGTTTCTAGTAGAAAGAAACTCTACGCATTTGACGGACGGCCATCGGTTCAAATTTGAGGAGTCACCCGACTGCGCTAAGTATTTTCTCTTAAAAAGTGCCTGAAGCTTGAGACTGGTTACGATGGACAACCTTTTGAGAATATTGACGGTCCCGCTGACAAGTAAAGATTGCATAGCTCAGAAACAAACTGCAAATTCTACTGCATGAGAGGATCTCAAGCTGAAATTTGACGGGCCACTGGCCCTACATGCACCTTGTTTGACGAAAATCCCTGATTACCTGTGAACCATTGTTCTCGTATTTGAGATGGCTTCCTGGGGGTGATGCTCCGTGGCATTAGGGCCTGGGTTGTCTTTGCTTCTGTAATTTATCTTTGTAAGAACTGAAAGAGCCCTTTCAAATTGGTGCAAAGCCACACCAAGATAATCAATTAACACCTTTCAGTCTGAGAGACTTGTCAGTTGGACCTTCACAAGACCACAATATCTCCACCCCCATATCACCGAAGCGAAGAGTATCGTGTCTTTTGCCAGACCAAAATCTCCAGCTTCCTGTGATTGGAGGTTACTTTTTACGTTTTCTTTTCCTTATCCAACATCTATAGATAAATGGAAAATATAGAACAGTTCACTAAGAGAGAGAGAGACTGAAATAATATTAATCTGGGTTGAGTTGGTACAAATCCAAGGGTTAATTTCTCTATTGCGTAGTAAAATCTAGACAAATATAAACTTCTTTTAGGAGTACTGTTCGCGGTTTTTAAAGTTTTATATTCTATTGTTAGTTATTACAGTGTTTAGATATAGTAAGCAAATTGCTGATGGACATTGAAAGATAAAAGAATAAAGAGAGAAAGATGTGCGGAAGAAGTATTACAGGAAATATATTTGCTTAGTTGAATACTATACTATACTGTTACATCATAGTCTTATATATATTACAATCCCTGATTCAAAAATCCTATCATTAAGAATGTAATTAATGATAAGATATACACTTAATTCCTAAAATATATGTTGCAGATATGATTACCATTATCTTCAGTATCAGTAATCTCTTGTGCAGATATTATCAGAGATCACGATTATCTTCAGTATCAGTGATCCCTAATCATGATGTCTTCAGTATCAGGGATCCCTGATTATGATAGCAATCCATGATCATGATTATCTTCAGTATCAGTATTATCTTTAGTAGATATGATATTATTTTCAGTATCAATAATCATTAATCATGATTATCTTCAGTATCAGTGATAATCTCTTGTGCATGTATGATCAGAGATCACGATTATCTTCAGTATTAGTGATCTCTGATCATGATAGTAATCCCTGATCATGTTTATCTTCAATATCAGTATTATCTTAAGTAGATTTGATAATATCTTCAAAAGACATGATCATGTGATTTTAATGATTTGTTGATAGCAATAAGAAAGTGAAAAAAATACATCACAAGATCAAGTTTATATATATGAAGTATTAATGCAATGTATACTTAAAAAAGAAAAGAAAATGGGAGAATGGAAGTGGTTTAATAACCAAAATCTATAATATTGTTCCATTTAATAGATGAAAAATAATATAAAAAGTAAAAGTAAAAGAAAATAGCAAGAAATTTTATTATTATTATTATTAACGGGTTGTCTAAGCCAGCTTGTACGCACCTCAACTAATCTCACGGACCCTGAAGTTAACGACCATGTAAGTTTTCAATTACTATCATATTAGCAACCACAGGGCTCGAACTTTAAACTATAAGGGGAGTAAACCTCTTAATTCCGAGATTTTACTATTGAGCCACCTCCTAGATAGTTAAATAGCAAGAAAAACAATAATTGGATATGACACGTGGTCGGTTATAAAGGAAAATTAGGTATTGGTAATAAAGGATTGAGTGCAAGGCCATGCTGGTTACAGAGCACGGTCATGCGAGGAGAAAAGAATAACAAGTTATATAGTTGAATTTAATAATATAAGAACTAATATATAGTTATCGAGGATTAATAAATTAATTAATTTTGATAAACTATATAGAATAAGTTATAATTAATTCAATTATCAGCGTCGTCGTCATCATACGGCGCAGGCTAATGCAAAACGCTAAAGATCTAAAGATGAATATCCCTTAAACCTCCGTCTTTAATTAGACATGAATTGCTATTCATGCCTGCAACTAGGATAAAATCCCAGAGTCAGCTGCAAAAATCTATTTACTTTTTCTCATAAATGTATGCAGTGATCTGTTTAAACTTTGCTCAAAAAGATTTTGATGAGAAAGCTGGTCTAAAGATATTCCTATCATTAAAGAGTGAGATTGCAAGTAAAAGGGATCCATCAAATGAGAAAATAAACTCAGATTACATGTTTTTTACTGATTAAAATTACATCAAGCAGAGGACCTAAAAGCAACCTTACAATGGATCATAGAAGCTAAGAACCGGACTCAATGAGCAATTCTTGGAAGAGAGCAGTAGCCCGGAGGAAAGCTGTTAAGGTCAAGGACATTGTTATTATAATAAGATCTCTCGAAGTACTTCAATGGAGTGGGATTGACCTGCATGAACAGATAGTTCCCTGCAAAAAGATCACCAAAATGAGCCTGACCTTCCTTCAATCTCTTCAGCACCTTGGCACACGAAAGCCTAACGGCAGAGACCAGCTTAACTCTCCTCCTCAAGAATCTCCCCAAGCTTGGAACCTTGAGCCTAAACCTCTTTCTTATATGCACCCTCCTGAACCCGTACCACCTTCTTGATTTGACAATATTGAATCTGTGCCTTTCTTCATATTCATCACAGAAACCTTCATGCTTCAGTTTGTGGTAAGGAAACTTGGGGCACTTGGCCATATCTCAGTGGCAGATATGGGGAAGGATATCAAAAGATAGCCGCGATAAGGTCAAGTTTGTGAATCATGAAGTTAGAAGGCAAGTTATTTTTCGATGCACTTATTGCGAGTTTTAAATCAGCTGTTGGTTTCAGGAAGCAGTTGAATACATTAAATGCAAAAGCAGAAGCTGCTGGAAACGGAGGGCGCCATGCATTATTGCTAGCCTTTTTTGTCCATAACGTACGTGCCCAAGTTCCTTACTTCACAGCTCATACATCTACCATGGGATTATTGCTGTGTTCGTGTATATGATTTGTCACCACTCTCGGCGTCAAGTTTTCCATTTTCCATTGACTATAAAAAGCCTCAAGTACTTGTTTTTCCCATTTGATCTTGTTTGAAAATCTTGGCTCAGGTTCAACCTCACTGCCATTCACCATTACAAGTACGACGTCGGTTTATTTACAAGAGAACGGAGGAGGGCTTTTGGGCCAGCCTTTGGATTTTAATAAAAAAGCAAAGATGCAATCTCACAGAAATTAGAAAACTCTACATTGAAAATCCAATATGATTCAGCAGTGAAGGAGAAACTGAACAATCACATGAAAATTGGGGACTGGACTTCAAAGGTTACCCACCCAGCAGGACTAGAACTTCTCTCTTATTGATATCCTTACAAAAACTAAAATTGCAAGCATGAGAATTGGTAGAATGTACAAACGGACATGCATCTGAATCTGAGACCAACTGGCCAAACATTTGCAAGATTTAAATAACGAATAAAAAACAAAACAAAAAAATAACAATAATGAATGAGACTGTTAACGCAGAATGCTACTTAAAAGAGCTTTATTCTTGTTTCGATCGTACTTCGACAGATTGGACATAACTGAAGGGTTTCTCCACATTCGCAACATGTCTGATGGATAAAAGAAAAATTATGCATCAATTTCTTTCTGTCAACAGAACTCCAAACTATACGAACTGAGAAAAAATCAGATGATTATATATCTACCTGATGCCCACAACCAAAGGCCATGTCCTTCGAATTACTGAGGCAAATAGGGCAAAGCTGTACAATAACAACAAAGTTAGTTTTGCAGTCAAATCAGCTGATAAAGTCAGCCCGTCTTTGCTGGAAAATTCGTGGAAAAGGCAAGATATAACTTGAAGAAGACAAGGCTTCCAAATGCAGTTCAATCCTAGATAATAATGCTGTTCTTAACAGAGACGCTCTTGTGTGGCACCAAATGGGAATGGCACAAAAGCACATAGTATGAAATACAACATACTTAAGTGAAACCTAAAACCCTAAACAAATACAATTGACTGGTTCTAAATGCAACAGTTTTATCTAGTGAACAAAACCCTAAAGAAAGCATCATATCATTGATCCAAAAGCATTCCTAACATTAAAAGCATACCTGATTATCATAAGTTGAACACGTAGCAGGTGGAGCTGAGCTGAAAGGTTGGCTGTCTCTTTGATAAGAAGGAACACTTGGCTTAAAACTGGCAGGACGAGAAGGCTTAGAGCTGCTGAAAGATGCTGCACCATACAAAGGTGGAGGCAGGGCAACTCTCTCAGAAACAATTCCCTTGCTCTGACTGCCCAATAAAAGATGGCATAACAATTAGAATGACAAGAAAACAGATGCAACACTTCAAATAAAAAATAGATCAAAATAATAATATAAAAAAAACTTTGAAACTAGCCAGAGGGGGAAGCGTGCATTACCCCAATATACTAAGCTCTATAGTTGCCTTGTACTGAGAAGGAATTTCCATCAGAGCAGAAAGCGCAAATTCTGTCTCCTTTCTTGATGTGTCCACATTCTTTGACATTATTTCTGTGAAATTCACAAACTGGAGAGAAGCAGCCATTGAAGAAGCATATGTCAAAAACCACCGTTTCTAAAAACAAAAGAGTAATTAAGATGGAAATCAAATAACACCCCAAATACTTACCTGGAAATTATCAAAATCTCGAGCAGGAATGTTATCATCAAACTCCCTCATCATATCCCAGGGCCCATCTCCCACCCCAACTAATATAATAGATAAGGGAAGCTTGCTGTAAGAAAGCAGGTCGATGTTTAGGAAACAACCAGGAAAAAAAAGGAACTCCAGAAGAAAAAAAGTTACCCTGACTTTACCTTGCTCGTACAATGGCTTCGACGGTCTTCTGTTCCTGTGGACTTAGCTGGCCATGCTCGGTATCAACACTTCTAGTAACCTGAGACAACCATCAACAATAAATCAGTAAAGCCTTGGGAACAACACCTAGTTTGAATGAAAACTTTCCTGGCCATCAGTGACCAAACCACCATTCACATGGGAGAAATGATCACCGGTACAATGACAACAAGTTGTCAGCATTCTATAATTTCTTGCATAGATAGTCCAATTTTCCATCTCTCATTCCACTCATTTTGGTCACAAAAGCATGGCATTTCTGCCCCTTATTTGTCTCTGAAATGAGATTACAACTGTAGAAAAGATAGCGTACCTGTCCATCTGCAATTATCAATAGTACATGGTACTGGCCAGCGCTCTGCTCAACAATGGTCATTGCCATTTCAATGATTGGTGCAAATGATGTAGGTCCTGCAACAAAATGATATGCATAAACTAAAAAATCCAATTCTAGACTTCAACGAATACTATGAGATGAGAAGCACCAGTATCAAAAAACAAGATTTAAACCTGCAAGTCGTAGATTGGGCACGATTTCCCTATACCGGCTCAAGACTTCCTCAAATCCATTGCAAAACCTCTCATCTGGATAGAAACTGAAGACATCCTGATCATGTGTTGATGCTGCCAGAGAAAAGTGTTTGTTATTGGCAGTTGCATCAAGTGAATGCTTATAACTAGGCAATCTTTGATCTATTGAATTCTCATAACCAAGTAATTTATCAATACATACCATCCCCAAATCCAAAACAGGGAATCAAGTTATCCTCATCAAAGGCAGCCAGCGTTTTCCCAATAATGGATATTGCTTGTTCGTATGGATTAAAACCATCTCCGATATGATGCAAGCATCGTCTGTTATATGACCTGGCACCTATTATCAAATCAAATTTAATAGCCTGTTCTGCAATAGGTCAGGCAACATACATTTTAGGCAAAAATGATAAACGTTAACCTGTCCACTCATTGCTCTTTGTGAAATCAATACCAACAATGAGATTGGAAGATTCAAGACCAGCACGTGCAAGAGCCTCGGTCACCTGCAAGGAAAATAAGGATTCATTTTACTTCAAAATCTCTGAAACTGGCAAAAAGACCAGAGCTCATTTCATGGAAAATGCATGACCATAGGTAGAAAATGGATGACGTTTTTAAAAAAGAGAAACCACCAAAACTGTTGTTTAAAGCATAATAAATCATCTAAGAATGGCACAGTTACATCTGATGAAGACAAACAGACATGGAATCTAAATGATATTAAGAACCTAGCGAGGAGATACAAAACCCAAAACTTCATTTCCAAAACATGCTTGCCCACCAAATCCTTCTTAATGCTGCTTATCTGACAGAAAACCGAAATCCGCATAAAAACCACAGCATGTTAAATTACCTGATGTAATGATTTGTAATCATCTGCAATCCTTGAATACCTCCTGTCGAGCCTTCTTCTGTCGCCGCCACCCCCGTAGTCTTGAGAGGAAGAATAATGCTGCTGCGACCCAAATGATTGTTGTGATGCATAAGGTTGCTGCGGTGGTGGTGGTGGTGGTGGTGAATGATTAAAACTTTCTTGACTATATGATGGTTGTTGATAGGCATCCCATGAAGATGGATTCGAACTCCAATTGGCTTGCCTTGAACTTTTGCCCCCCATCAACTTAATTTATCTACAATAAACCCCAATAATTAAGAAAAAACCACTTCTCTTCTCCACAAATTATTGATAACCAAGCACCAAAAATGAACCAAAAGAAACCCAACTATCTGACTTGAATTCTTATTCAAAACCCACTTCAGAAACACAAATATAAACCCAAAGAAAAAAGCGAAACACAAAACCCTTTAATATTTCCTGAATTCAATTAAAGAAAGGCAGAAAAAAGTGGACTCGGTAATGAAAGAAATAACCAAGAAGTTCCCAAATTTTGCTTCTTTAGCTATAGAAGCAAGTAATAGCCAAAAACAATGACTTAACATACACAACAGGCGGCGGCTGTAGAAGAAAGTGTCTTCCACGTAACTTCTATCTCCACCGCTTTAGACCATAAGTGGGACACGAGAAGAAAGACTGAAGACAGACCATACATGTTCTTATATCACTTGCAGGTTAAGGAATTAAAACCAATTTGCTTACAAGAAATGATCAAAACACGCCACCATTAATTAATTAATCTACTTCTACAATTAAAACAAATTACAAGAAAATTAATAACAAAATATTAAGAAAGTCAACAACAATCTTAAAACGAAGCACATTACCATGATCAACCAAGATCTAATTCAAGGAGATAAAATGATTGATAGAAAATTATCTGTTTAAAATAATAAAGGTAAATAGAATTTGGAGTAGAGGGAGAGACAGAGAGAGTTACTTACGAACTACTCTTGGCAGGA
>Ga0307511_10005114_pt1 | contig 13368 bp, 13 predicted proteins | sample 13_EM_MG_FD_200266 | JGI IMG/M metagenome (GOLD analysis project Ga0307511, IMG submission 200266) | Populus trichocarpa ectomycorrhiza microbial communities from riparian zone in the Pacific Northwest, United States - 13_EM | ecosystem: Host-associated > Plants > Roots > Unclassified | place...
GGGCCGTTCGTGGAAAATTAATATAATTACTCTATTTAGCAAATTAACCAAGACGTTCTGTTACACTCGCGCCGCACATCCTTAGGCTGATTAGGCCTATAGCCTCCAAAAAAAAAAAAAAAAAAAAGTTCTGTTACACTCAGAATTCTCTCTGATGATGAATGGAATAGTGAGCATGTTGCTGCGTCTATTGCTACCTAGAACTCCATCTATCAGAAGCGTTTCCTCTGCTACTGCGGAGGCGGACTTGAGACATTTAAAAATTAGTTTCTTTTCCACAGAGGCCTTGTGGCTCGGGCTCTACACAACCAGGTCGGACCATCTTGTACTGAATCTTGATGCGCTGTATGGAACTTGACTTGAGTGAAGCCTGGAACAATCATAATATCTTTTGTCCACATCTTGTCGCATGATTCCTTCTTACAAAAGAAAATCCTCATTAGTTTTTTACTGTAATCACTAGATAAGGCGCAAGACGGTGGTTTCTTAATCGCGGGTACTTTCTTATTGGCGGAATTCTGCCATACCTTCAATTTCTCGATTTTAACTAAATTTAAGCAGGTTCTAGGCTTATACAATTGGTAAATATTGTTTTACAGCGCTGTCGACAGGTGGAACGTTACAATGCTACAATAGACATCATATCTGTGTAGGTGATATAGCCAAACCCGTTAACAAATGGCTATATGCGTACGGTCTTGCAAATCATAGGCTGAACGCCATCAATTGTTACCCACCTGTTGCATATTTGCTAACCTTTACCCAACTAAAAACTTCTTACCAGCTACCAGTCTTATGTGCCTGGAGAACAATATTCCCGGTATTCTGGCTGCTTGGTGAACTTCAATTAGATTAGCCAATGCTGCAGCTACAACTACTCGAGTTTCCAGTTCACAATGTTATACCCTGATCGTGGCTCCCGATGCTGAATTTATTTATACATGAAAGTCTCAGCTCTAGCTGAACGAACACAATTTTGACTGCTAGAGCAGAATCCGATCCACTTAGAAACCAAAGAACTTATTGCAGTCGTTGGGATAGGTATGCTTTTATTAATCTTTTTTTTTGTTGGTAAATCAGTACTTATAAACCTGTATCAATTCAAGTGTCTTATACACCAAATTGAGGAAGTATTTAAATTGCCCGTGAGCGGCACACTGGGTATACCGCCCGCCGGACGCCCCAGAACATATATATGTTCGGGGCCGTTCCGGGATTAAAATTGGTCAATGCCACGGCGACAGGGATTTAATTTCTACAATACCACAATGACTTTACAATACCACAGCGACTTTATAATTACTAAATCGAGCCATACTGAGGGTTGTTTTGTAGCAGAAACATCTGATCAAAAAATATCGGATGTAGCATAGGCGACCTATTCAAAAAAAATACCCAATAGAACGTATACCGAAATAAAGGTTATTATGTATGTAGCAAATCTACAAACTTTAGCGATACCCACGAGAAATTTATCTAGTACTTCAAGTTAAGAATATCTGCATACAAAAACCAACAAATCTAAATTCACCTGGGATTTCCAGTATGGTACATAGTGGTTAGGTATCGCAAAATTAAGCATACCTCCAAGACCCGAATTTGAGGGATCCAAACAATGACATGTCAGCAATTCAGCTGTGATCAAAGGAATATGAGCTACACCACGATGCTTTATATTGTATTGCTGGAAAAATAATTGTGGGGAACGGGTGGTTTTAGAGCATGATGTATTTGAGGTTATCGCACATACTCATGATGTGTTATTGCAATTGCATGCAGGTAAGAACAAAACCTATGCGAGTATAAATGAGAACTATCATTGAATTAATCGCAAGAAGCTCATATGAGTCTTAATCTACTTAATATGTGGTGTAGGTTGTTGATCTTTTACGGCAATGTTAATCCATGGACATAATAAATCAAGCCAAAGTCGTGGACAATACCAATGGATTTTACATATTCGGGATTATTTTAGCAAGTATTCTTGTGCTTATCCTCTGAAGTCTAAAGAAAGCATGGAAGGTGCCATTCCACTTATTGTATGGGTTGGTCAATTTGGTCTATCAAAGATTGTTCGATGCGGGAATGGTAATGAGTTTAAGTTATTAAGTGGGGGATTCAGTCAGCGGGGGATTCAGTCAACAGGGGATTGAGCAAGCAGGATTGAGCAAGCGGGGCATTGTGCAAGCAGAGCTTTTCTTGTATATTTTTTTAATTTTTTTTATATACTTTTCTTATGTATATATCTCATGTATAACACAGTTGACTCGATTTCCTCTCTATATGCCATCCCGGAACGGCCCTGAACATATACATGCTTCCACTTGTAATTCCATCATATTTGGTAGATCTTTCATTTTGTCCAATGATCTCGTAGGCTACTTGTTTTATTACTCCACCTCAGTCGACGACTTGTTACTGCTCTATCTGCCGTCCCATCGGCTTGTAGTTTGTTTCCACCTTTTGCTCCATATCTCGTCAGGTAATCTCTAGGGCTATAGGCATCTTCTCTTTAGCCAAAGGTGTTGCTTCCAGGTCTTCATGTGTCTATGCTGGCTCCTTCCCATGTGATTAGTTCGTGCTCCCTCAATTCTCCTGTACACCCGAACCCCTGTCAGTATCATCCTTCCAACATATTGGTAAATAAGTTTCTTGATTACCCCCGCTGCGCTTTCCACCAAGCTACATAGGTCCCTAATTCCCGTTCCTACTCTATAAACCCTTGTATCGCTCATTTCCTTACCCAATTGCACCCCTTCTCAGCTTTCACTTGTTTCATGCATCTCGTTAACACTTGGGGACGAACATAGCCGACTCGAGCCCTAAAGTATATGGTAAAAGGTCGACCCCTGGTCCGTGGGCTCGAACCTGCCTTGGAGAACGACGAGCCCGCTCGTTCCTAGGCCTAATCTCGTTCGTGGATCATATGTGACCAGTTGCAAGATTCCATTTGGTATTGCGAATCCCCTGTAGGCCTTTAATGCAGCCTTCTTCTCTTAATGCGTACCTATGGTCCCAGTGCGCTGACATCGAGACACCGTGATGGTAATATGAAGGCCCTTGAGCTGCGGATAAAGATCAATATTACTGTTGTGACCGTTTATGGGTATTTCGCTCGGTTATCGACTTGTTCAACTTGTATTATGCCTGCTCTAGCTCTGAGCCCAGTGTTGTGTTGGTCAGGTCCGCTTGTGGCCATTCGGTTGCCATACTCCTTCTGGCCGGCTGCCTGATGTTATATTTCAGTGGGGATATTCATTCTGAGTCGCACAGGTCCAGCCCACAGCGTTGAGGAAAGACAGGTGAAAATTATATGTACTCTTACTCCTCACCCTTGCGATCATAACTTTGGGAAGCTGACTATGCACGAGGGTTCTTAGGTTGGACGGGCTGCGGTGATAAGCATGCATGGGATCGAGGGCTGAGTAGTACTGAGGGGTTTATTCTATTATCTAGTTAGAACGTGTGAATCTCTATTTAACCCTCCTGTATTGCATTACTCTCCTGCTCTCCTTCCCTCCTCACTCAACGTCATGTATCTAATCTCAATACATACGCTCCTTTGGATAGCCATAGACCACATGCTCTCCCTGGTGCCTACTCCATACTCCATGAGTCTCCTCGTTACAAATGTTGGGATTGATCCATATACTGGAGGGTAATTCAAGGGCTCCCATAAGTAGGAATCGTTGCCTGCACTTGCTATTGGAATTCCAAGTAGGCCAATGGTACCTACATTCTGTAAGAATACGCAGTTACTAATAGGAGATGGACACTTGCCACATCGGATACCCCGGTTTCAACAATAGTTCAAAGCCGCCGTTTCCTGCCAATAATCGACATTGTGTGGTTCCCGCCGACTGTATTTCTTACACATCCCTTAGTCGAGTGCCAATACATTCATTCCGGCCGCTCTCAACTGGTCTTCTGTCATGTTGAGGTTTGTGAGGTCGACATCCATTGACCCTTCCATCCATTCACTGCGCTCATGGGCAGTAGCGTCGTCAGACTATGTACTGGGTAGTGCTTCCTAGTGGCAGTCTTGATGCCCAACTTCCCTGCCCGTGCTTGCTGGCGGAGGTAGTGGTAGCTGTGCTCTATATAACAGCTGCGTCGGGCGGCTTGGCTGCCTTGCCCAAGTTGTATTGTCCCTTCCTCTCCGTGGGTAGGATTGGTGTAGTTCGATATCCCGAGTTCTCCCATGAATTGTCGTATCCACGCGGCATCCCCGCCCCCGCCGCAGTCTGCTATATACTACGCTTCCGTGGTCCCGAGGGATACCACATCTTGACTCCGACTGTCCCATGCCACCAACGGGGTCTCCAACCGTTGTCAATACTACTGCCTGTGATCGGGGTTCTCCTCCGTATAATGCATCTGCGTATATATTAAAACCCAACTCGAGCTTGTCGGCTTTTCTTCGGGCCATCCCTCGTTCTTGGTCGAGTGCAAATACTCCAATACTCACAGTGCGGGCATATAGTGTTTCGGAGTGCTGTTTGGTCCGCCGAATCAGGAGATTCACATTTGTGGATATATCCTGGCTTGTCATTGTCGCTATGGATAGGTGCCCCCAACTATCGACTGGGGTCTTGCAACTTCTGGGTGGGTGTCGTCTCTTGCATCGGAGTGTAATTTTTGCTTTTTATAGATATAGTTCTGACATATTCATTACTCATATTCGACCCCAATATGGGCCACGATGAGCCTCCCAGAAATCTAGCGTAGTCGGAATGGGGATCGAGGGGTAGCGAGAATTTGCAGACAGCTATTTCTGGGCGTCCCGTTGGTATGGACCGTTTGGCCATTGAGTCTCTAAATCCAGGCTGTGTTAGCGTGACCTGGCTTTTACCCAAAGTGAGTGCCATTGGCAGCATTTTAGATAGCTTTCCATACATGTCCCGTGCTACATTGCGTTCAACTGCCATCTCAGACCTGTCGAAGTCTGCTCTAGTCGGCGCAACCCGGATCAGGTCGTCAACAATGGGTCACAACCATGATTTGTTGCCTTGGTATGTGCCTTCGTCTCCAGTGCCTCGATGAGAATGTAGGAAAACAGAAGTGTTTATCAAGAGGGATTTGAGGGTAACACAGGACAGGGCTGTGAATCACCATCAATTAGAATCCAGACAAAGTCCACAGGGTATGCAATTGAGGAGTTCCGTGACGCGCGGTAGACCTTAGTGGAGTTACCTAGAACCAGTTGAAGGACAGCCGGTTAAGGGTTGTGGCCAGCGAGTTCACGGTAACTCAGATAGCACTTACCGGTGGTAATTAGGTAACACTGGTTACCCGGGTGCATATGTTTTCTGCTACGACTAATATGGTACACGTCTTCGAAAGTCCCACTGGGCACCTGGGGGGAAAGCCCCCTTTTCTACAAAGAAAAACACGAACCAGCAGAGAGAGTACTATGACACTCTAGTTACACTTCTTATTTGACAAGACGAGGGTGGCCGATTATACTCTTTTGGTTGGATTGGGATCGCCCCCATCTTGTGTGCGTGAAAGTACACGTGGATCGCACGATGTGGAAACACATATTTTCAACTGGCTACACCTGTAGCACCCCTACCCGAATTACCCAGAGCTCCATTTCCCATCGAGTTTGCTATTGCCTATGTCTGACGCAAATCCACCCCTCGTTTTAGGGCTCCCATTTGAAATGTGTTCAGATCATTCAACATATCGTGACGTTTGGTATGTCCTACAGGGAGCTTGGCATGGGTTCATGACACTTCTGTTGTCTATGAATGGTTGTATCGATGGCTATTGTTACCTGAACTTTGTTGACTATAACTATATACGCTCCGATGAATGCCCGCATGCAGTCCGCCACCGCATCGCCCGGGTGTAAAGAACTCAAGAATTTATCTATTGCTATACGCATACAGGGGCTTCCGTACACACCTTTCGTATCAACATTTTGGGTGGGTGGGTCAGCCTGCTGGCTATCGGCATTCATGTTTTCTCCCAGATCCCGGTGCGCTTTGTTCATACCGGGTAACTACCAGATATATTGACGATGCCAATCTTCCAAGTAGGATGGGATACTATTGACGTAATAGGAGTACAACGTTACCACGATCTCATGTATAATCACTCCTATTCTTATTTCAAGTTTTCCTTGCAGCTACCCTAATAATACAACAATCGCATCAATCATTTCCAGGGGTGGTAATGCCGAGAGATTAGCATAACCTTTCCAGTGGAACCCCTATGAATACATCAATTCCGTCGGGACACTTTCGAAGCATTTAGGCAGGTTTATGCAGTGAGACCAGAAGTGAGAAAAACAACTGATGTCACTAGATACATGATACCCCGAGTCCTTATATACCATGCGACTAACCAATCCACCCTCCTATTGCCCAAGCCTCTTCTCAAGTTGTAACTGCTGCTTGCGATGCACATTGGCCTCCTACATCCGGGCCATCAAGGTACTTATCGAGTCAATGGGGGATGCAATATCTTGCGGAGTGGTAGTACTGGCTGCAGTCGGTATAAGATTGAGCCACAGGGCGTCTAAACTTTGGCTCAGGTCAGCCCTAGTGATATAAGTCGAGACTATGAGTCATCGTGGGTGACTGCGAGGCAGGTTGTTCAGCTGGATCTACCCCAGGAAGCTGCAATATCGTCAATAGTGAGCTTGCCTTGACACTTTGGAATATGCTGATCCAGAGGAGACACATATGCCTGGGCACGAGCCGGCTCGAGCTTTTCCCGGGTCGGGCTCGAGCTTTCGGCTCGTGCCCAGGCGTAGAGACACAATAGCTTGTTGGTATTGTTGGCATGACTTGGAATGGAACTCGAATAGAATCATAGACCTGACCAAGTTCATAATGCGGATTTGTATTTGCCAGCCAGAAGGGCTCTACTAGTCCTTCCAAACGGAGGAGTGAGAATATCCGGAATGTGAACGCAGGATCTTTTGTAGACCAGTAGAGATAGAAAGATTGCAGGATTCTCGGGCTAGATGAGTTGCTTGCCAAGTGCGAAGGACTTGACATCCTGTTGAATGTAGGCCTTTAACGTTGCAATAATTCCTTGGTCGCATGGTTGCAAGTGAGAGGTAGTAGTGGGAGCCAGGGATATCGTTCGGATGTTTGCTGGAACTTCATCTGGGTGGACTTGCATCGACACATGGGTAATCAGTATATATAAAAAATAAACAAAGAATCAGTTGGTACCTTATGTCCACAAATATTATCTAAAATCAACGCAACGTTACGACCAGGATGAAGGCGCCTGCCGAACCACTTCAGCCAACCAAGGCATAATACCATCGTAACCCAACTTCTTTCAATGCTCTAATATTGCATGCGCAGACGATGAGAATTCACTCCATTGAAGCTTCCTGGGTGTTTAGCCTTTCCAATGATGAAGCGCGGGACTTGATCTGATCCACTTGCACTTGCACAGACCATAACCGTCAGCTGGTCTTTGTCTTGCTTCATGTCATTCTGTAGAAAGCCTGCGATTTCTACAAATATCCTAGAGGCAACGTTAATAAGGATATATCTATATACTCAATTAGAACATACCTGTTTCCTCTATATTGCAGATATCCTCCTACTCACATATGCAAGGATCTTTGCAATTCTCCGGTCCTTGTTGTTCAATTGCGTTCACATCAGTACTTCCATAACCCATGTCGCTTGTATAATTGTATTTCTGAATCCCTTATGTTGCTTTGAAACTACCTAGCCATCCCTTGAAGACCTTTAGGAGTGGTACCGCATCCAGTGGATATATAAAATGCAATAACTTCTTGGACTTTTCTCGCCGAAATTCTCTACTAATTGGCTCATCTTTCTCATCTCGTAAAATCAACTCCAAGAGCAAGGATTCCAGTTCCAGACGAAGGAATTCTCTCTTCGACTTATTGGACCTTGGTGTAGTGTCTGCTGCATGAATGAAATCGGGATCTTACTCAATTTGTGTAGGATACGAAACATACTTTGGGTGATGGATTGGTCAAAACACGGCTCAAACCTACGAGGTATCCGGTTAGGGGTTGTTTATTGCTGTAAGGGTAAGTATTACATACCAATGAGCAAGCTCTCGTTGATTAAGAAACTTTTTTGCAAGGTGCTATCTGAAGGGTGGAGCACGCTCTCCATCGGTTGGCTCTGCACTGGTAGTCGATGATATTGAAAACCGTCGCTGTGGGAAGACAGGAACATTGTGTGAGGGAGAACCTACTTAGGCCTACCTACAACACTGTCGGTACGTAATACCCACCTTAGAGCGGCTGTTCACTCTCTGCTTGTCTCGTTCTCTCGTGACCTGCCAGGAGAGGAATAGACACACCATAATATCCGCTACTTTAGCCTAGGCTTCCCCCTAGTTATACACATCAGTAGTTGCTTAATTCATCTTGTTACAAGTGATCCAGAGGTATTCAGTTTTCTCGTGAGATATTGCTAAAAAAACTCGTCAGTTGATTGTGGAGCATTTTGAATGGATGTGCGCTTAGAGGGCATGCATTTATAGAGGTTTGACTGTAGCACGAAGATCCGGATTTCACTAGAGAAGTGAGGTAAAAGTTGCAACGCTCAATGATCTAATATCTGGTCAGACTATGCAGGGGTGTTGTCGTGCCCGCAAACTCCTTCCTCTGCATTGTATTCTCGGGCAGGGGCTTACAGGTGATTCACCAAGCCAGGCTCAAGTTTTTCCCCGGTCGGGCCCAAGCTTTCGGCTCGTGCCTATGTATACTCCACAGATAACCTAGGCTAAATCATCTCCATGATACTCCTATCGTTATACTAATATAGCCTGGGATCACCGGCTCAGCAATGTTGACACTTATCGTATGTCTCTTTCCTTCCTAGGTCCCTAGCAAGTAACCAACTCCGGATTATCTGTTCTCATTTTCTGTTTACTCGGAGTTTACTTCTCCCTGGTAAAGGGGAGGCTAGGGATGTGGAGATACACGCTGGACCTATGGGAGGACCCAACCCGCCTCGTGGGGGAGTGCTACGCACTGGAAGCTGCCAAACGCGTTGCGCTGGTAGGTACATCCGGGCAGTAGCTACGTAGGAGGTAGTCTGGTTCGTAGAAGGTGGAGTTCAGGGGAGCAGGCGGATGATAAGAAGATGTGGAACACAAAGAAGAAGGACGGGGATATCGAAATTACGGTGGATCGGGTAGGGGATTTCTTTACCCCGTGAATCTCTAATTCCATGGCCATTTCAGGGTCCGATTTAGCTTGGCGCGGGCCGGGTAAGGGGTGTGGTGGTGGATATTGAGCATACTTACAGAGTTTTCTTCTGTTAGTTCTTAGGCTCGGGGGGCTCGAGGCTTATGTAGCCCGTTGTTCCGTGGGTACCGAATCTTCATAGGGGAGGCAACGATACCGTCGATGTCGAATCGAAGTACAGGCTTTAAAAAAAAAAAAAACAATTCTCCCTGGTAATATCCCCTTGGTATGCCCCTCGCGGGCATACTAGGATAACAGATCAGATTACTAAATTACTGCAATTAGCAATGAATACAATAGACTCTTTCAATCAGAACACCGGATACGAGATGAGAATGTTTTATTACAAGAGCATATATCGGTCGACACCCAAAGTATGAAATTACATGTAACCCGGCTCCCCAATATAAAAATTCATGAGCTACAGTTACAAGGATGTCACCGGCAGGCAAAGAGTCATTCCTGTAATCAATATATTTTTGTATCCAAGGGGGGAAGTACCTACAATTTCATATCTGGGTGGTCGACCAACCACCTTACACTATTTTCATATCGGACCTTCTCATATTAGACTTCATGAAATCGGACAATCTTATATTGAAAGTCTACTATATGGGAATGAGTCTCTGGCACTGTTATGTGAAGAGTGATGGTAGGTGGTGAGGTAGTTCAAGTTCCAGACTGAATGGCTACCTTCTACAATATCCCCCACGCCATCGTCGCATGGCATTAAGTCGAAACGATGCATAGACTGTTAATAAAAATAAAAACATGCCACACTATAGTTGCAAGAAGTTTGGATATATCGTCGCTGTAGGTAAAAATATAGATACCCAGAGAGGATCGTCTAAGAGAGGCAAAAAATCCTTATATGGCAAGATCGTGGCAAAGTCGCAGTTAGAACGCTATCAATCTCTTTGCCGATGGATGGCGTAACCTCCACTCCTACATCCGATAAACGACCGAGCGCATGATGGGAACCGAGACAGACATTTTAGATACGAGCAAAACCCTAGCAACTACAATAACTTGGCCTGCGCGGCTCGCGGGGCCTTAACCTTCACCGTGTCAACCTCTACAAATGTGAAAAGTTCTGTTCTGGTAGTACCTAGCGGTCGTGGTATTAACGTGACCCTGAAATGCCACACCTATGAATATCTGCCATAAGATCAATGAATTAGACAGTGAGAATGTCGTTACTACTCGCACACAAGTTAGGTGTTCAGAACCCGTCCGCCATACCATCCTTCACTGGGTAGTGATCACAGGTAGGTCCACCGGACCACGCTATCCCTATCTCCCCTATGTCAGCTGGGTAAATACCAACCCGATCCCCACCAGCGCAACGAATATTAGGTCAAATACAACCTTGTGAACGCAATAGAACCGAGGGTAGGGAAATCCTGGTTGGAAACAATCCAGGCTAATACTAATAAAGTACTTGTAGTCACAATGGGCAAGCAAAAGCCACATCGACTTCAGGTAACCAAAGCGGAGGCCGATGGGGAGAACGTAATCAAGAACGCATGCGACAGAGTACAACAAGGACGGTTTACATCAATTCCAAAATCAGCGGAAGCTTGTGGAGTTCATTAATCCACTGTGCGAAGGCACCTAAAAGGAGCAAAGCCTCGGATACTAGCACACGTGTATCAATAGCTATTGACAGCCGCAGGAGGGGGAGCCATGGTGGGATGGGTTCTGCGGCTAGGGGAGTTTTGGTCCCCACCCCAAGTGGGTCATGTAAAGGAAGCACCTTTGGTATTGAAGCATCCAGAGCTTGGTTTAGAAGAGGAAGCTATTGGGGCGTATTTTGAAAAAATGCTCAGAAGGAATAATTTGACCCGCTTCCTGGATCGGCATACTGAGCTGGTGCCCAAGCTCAGTGGTAACTTCGATAACCGGCGTCTCAAACAAGGGATCCAGCGGTTATCCAGGGTCATTTTACAAAGGTTCAGCAAGTACGGAAGAAATATTCCATAACCAAGACAAATACCTACAATATGTGCGAAAAAGGAGTCCAGCAAGGGATGTCCGACAGGGCTAAGGTTATATGCCAACGTCGGGAACGTGACATGACTGGGAAGATGGCAACTGATGGTACACAGGGGTTAAATACAGTGGTAGGGGTAATCTCTAGAGTTTGAAGAGTTCACCCGCCGCTGATTATTTAAAAAGGTGTGGCACATTATATGCAGTGGTATCAGCACTTGGATTCATTTATAGATATCGGCAAGGATTGGAAGTTCACTTATAGTAAGACTCGAGGGAATAATAACTTTTTGAGTTCCATGGCCGAAGCATTTTGATAATATTACTAAAGGACAATTGGTCTCAGCACAACAATACCGATTTCTTATACTTGATGGCTGCGAGATTCAGATTCATATTGATTTCATTCCATATTGTATTTGGCATAGGGTTGTTGCATATTGTCTTGCTTCTCAAACGGACCCATCTTCTTCAGCCATTGGATGTTGGTATATTTTCTCCACTACAGAAGGCATGTTCTCTAATCTGGCGCTAGTTGTTAGCTCGACCTGTTCACCACGAGCTAATAGTGGCCTTGGCAAAAAAAGCAGTCTTTGTCGCTAGAATTTCCCCGCGCAACCTTCGGGTGATCCTTTCTCCCTCTCATCCTTTCTACTTTCCTCCGCGCAGCCTTTCGCCCTTACATCCTTTCTTCCTTACATCCAGTGTTCCATCCAAGCAACTTTTCCGACCCATCCCCACGCGGCAGTGTACAAACCTTCAACTCCGAATTCTACAGATCTTCAAATTCCGGAAGCCAAACTGTTACAAATAATTGCCACAGGGTGCTAATGCAATTATTGCTAGCTAGTGGTCAGCAAACAAGATTAATAGCCTCCGGCTTATCAAACAGTTGAAGCCCATGGAATTTGAGTATCCAGAATTCAACAGGTTGGAACCGAAGGTATCCAGAGTGTTCCACAAACATATACCTTTGAAGCAATATCGAAGCTCTACTAGGACCTCCTTTGCTACCTCTACCGCCTCTGCTACTTCCGCCACCTCCGTCCGCCACCTCTGCTGCGCCCGCCACCCATGTTGCCCACCGGCCTCCCCCCCCAGCCGACCCGGGGGACGAGAAAAGTGTCGTCCAGATTTCATCCCCAGTTTGAGCAGACCCCAACTATCAGGTGGAAGTAATAATTCCCGCCAATCAATGCCCCCGTATCCACTTTCTATTCCCAGAATCTACGGCCAAGCCTATTCTATGGAATCAAATATTTTCCCCATATATTTTGAGCAGCAATATGCATGCACCATTGGGTGATTTGTCCAAGTATCTACTATATATATACAAAACATTCCCAAAATTTGAACATATTTGTTTGGAGATTGCACTCAAACCACCAAATCGCCATTTGATCCGGGTGCCCGTCATAATACGGTAGCCCGTGCAGTATGGTAATCATGAGCTCACCCTCGTTTTATCCACCCTTCGCATCGAGTAGGAGCGGGGAGGTATGGGGTGGTCATATTGCAAGTGGCAAGTATTGGGATTTGGCATGATGTGGGTGTAACCCTGTTGTAGAGCGTATTTGGTTCCACGGTTGTCAATAAAGCCTGTATCACAATACTCATGATATATCACGATGTCTGGCTGGTGAAACCACCGTGGGGGTGGTTCCCGGAGTAGCCACTAGACGGATAGACAATTCCGAGGCATGTGGTTCACAAAAAGGTCGCCAACTAGGTCGCGCAAACTACTGAACAGGGTGACGCAAGTGGCTTGGCCTACTGGGGCGCAGCCGCAGGCTGAGAGGAGCAGGGACGGTTACTCAGCTTTCCACCCAACCAAGCATCAGTGAAATAAGAGATCCCGCGCACAAGACAGCATCTGCATCAGCTGCCTCCAACAGAGCCATATACTACCTGTTACACCACAAGATGCAGGGTACAACTGGTTAGTTCTATCCCTCTATCCAGGAGATCATCTGGCCCCTCCCCTGCCCCACCCCCCTACCCCACACTACAACTACCTCTCCTCCTCCTGCTATACACTTCAACGTCTTTCTGCTAACTAACCCTTTTCTAGATGACACCAACACATCCAGGCCATTAGATCGCACTGATTGTGTCCGACTCCTTGCCTACCGGGGCATGCGAAGGTGCCCGCCTACCCCCCCACCAAACCC
>Ga0307511_10005115_pt1 | contig 13367 bp, 13 predicted proteins | sample 13_EM_MG_FD_200266 | JGI IMG/M metagenome (GOLD analysis project Ga0307511, IMG submission 200266) | Populus trichocarpa ectomycorrhiza microbial communities from riparian zone in the Pacific Northwest, United States - 13_EM | ecosystem: Host-associated > Plants > Roots > Unclassified | place...
CCGTAAGACAGGTTTTCGACTTCGAAATCTTGAAGTAGTACTTCCTCTATATGCCCGTGACAAGGCCAATATCTCACACAACGATTACAACGATCACATGCCGGAGCGAAGCCCGGCAAATCTTGTTCTCCTGATGGACGTTTACAAATACAATCCACCGATCGCATGCACCGCCTTTGCATAGTGTCCAAAAGCATACATACACAACGTGTGGACCAAATAAATCCGACTTTTACCGACACTGACGCCAGCCCTTTTCCCACAAAAACCTCGTCACCGTGCGTCTCGCCGAGCCCTTCCTATTCCCGGGACGCAAGTTTCTGGCCCCTCTCTAAAGAGTCCATCATAGTCTTGTGATACAAGCTCGCGCCCGACCCTGCGCGTCGTCTCTGGTACCTTACAGGCTCTCCGGCACGGCTGTGACACAATTCCTGTGTTCAATGTCCCAGTTTACGGCAACGCGCGTCACAGAAAAACCTGTGCCCACAACACAGCCCGGAGCCGACGCCTTACTTATCTGCTGGGACCCAGCGCCCGCCACCTCTCACACCATCCACGACGTTCCGTCCCCCCCACTTACCGCCAGCCATGCCTCCTAACCGATCACGTTGGGAGCTATACAATAAGTGAGCTCTAGTGCCGTTTCCATCCAGATTTTGGACCAACCTGCCTCAGGGAAATGTCTCAACTGCGCTATGGGGACGCCTTATGGTTTGTTGTCCCGTTTTCCATCGCTCATCCCTGAACGCATGCGATCTCTAGGAACCCCGCCCCACTCCCATACTTCAAACGTATCCAACTAGGAGATGTAGGTTACGTTCGCAGAGGTTGTTTCCATTTGTTATTTTCTGCTGGTTGCTCGGCCGAGGGGAAGGAGTTGGGCGTCGATGTCCCTCGCACTTTCAAGCAGTTAGACGTTGGCCAAACTTTCAACATCGAGCCTCGGCCACCTGGTTATCTTTCTACAAAAACGGTCCGAGAAACTCGAGATCGCCCTGGGGCATCGATATATCCGTATGTTTATTTCGTCACATCCGTTCCCTTCAGAACCTCTGATGTGCTTTAGCATGTTGGAACCCAGTTCCAGCATCTCGTTCCAACTCACAAGTGACCGAGGTGCTGTCCTCCTGACAAAGCATCCAATTTTTAGGGAAGACATTCAGCCAGAGGGGGCCATTGAGGTATATACGAAAGAGCATTATGACTCTTGGGTAGGGTTTGCCCGCGAGCGTGGACATCCTAACGACGTAAAACCAGTGCTTGTCACCGGCGTCGATAGGACCAGGGATTTTGCAATGGTGGCATACTCGAAAGACGACGACGACCTGACGGTTGCGTTCACGATTTCAGCCCCAGGAGTTGCTTCCCCATGGGGGACATGGCGCACACCAGGAGTCGTTCATACGAACTGTGGTTCCCAACCGCGCCGCTCTCCCTTTGACACGAGCCCCACGGACACCGACTCGGATGAGTCTAATCAATGCGTCTTCATTCGGTACTATACTGTACGAAAGAGGTTGGGGACCCCCAGGGTCGTAAGGGCTGCTGCGGGTCCACACGATCTTGGTCCTGGGCTAGGGAGCCCCAATTCGGATGGTGTTTCGCCGCTTGAGGCGCAATCCAACTCAGATTCAGGCTCAGACACCGCATCAAGTTCGTTTGGCGATAGCGGGGACGACAGTGGTCCAGCCACAAGCGCCGAGCCTGAAGCTGACGCCGCTGCATGCAACATCGTTCCCGTACGTTCATCGCCCTTCCGCCCGTCTCCGTTGTGAGTGACCCTCCGTAGGATGAGAGGGAAGACTTCGATGAAGTTGCTGATTATATTTTCCGGGTATGTTGGCGATGAGAGCACCAGCAACGCCATGTACCTCTAACTCTCCAATATCAGAACTCCGATGCCGAGTCTGCACTCATCCACCATCAAGACATTGCGCTATTTCGTGAGGTGAGACCCGTTGTTACAGGAAACGACAGTCGTTCAACCTTCTACGCAGCATGGGGGCAGTATAAAAGAGTCTGCCCAGCTATTTGGGAATCGGCCACCCATCGCAGTGGATAGGAATGGAGGTTCGTTATCGCCACCGCCGGGCCACCGGAGGCTCACGCTCTTGTCAGTGGCAACTATCAGGCGTCAGGCTCCACCCGCATATTCCCAGATCAATGCTCCCCAAGGTGATGGGGGTATCATGAATAACCCTCAGCTACACATGGTCCCAGCGACGCACATTTCAAGGGGAGCGCTGCCGACGGTCCCGTTTATGAATGATCCAGCAGAAAGTGCTTTTTTTCATCCTCTCTCCCTTTCTCCACTTCATACCGATAACCTCGACATCTTTACAGCTCCTACTCCTCCAGGGTGGAATACAGAAGCGACTACCCAGGAGAACGGTTATGTGTGCGGCCAGAATAATGGTTGCTCTCCAGCCCTACCCGCCTCCGATCTCTGCGATCTCAACGACTGCGACTACGACTGCGACTACACCTACGACTACACCTACGACTACACCTATGACTACACCTACGACTACACCTATGACTACACCTACGACTACACCTACACCTACGACTACACCTATGACTACGACTAAGACCACGACCTCCTCGCCCGCTCTCCAAGCCTGTCTTCAGCCCCCGGTTATCGCGGCTCCCCTACACCATCCATCCCGAACTCGAATTCGACGAAAACATCATTGTCGACGACGACGACGACTAACTAGACTACGATTCTACTGAATACGGCGCCCCTTCCAATCACCATTCTCCCCTCCTCGACATTATGAATCCTCATGTAAGTATCATTGGCTCCTCCCGCGGGGGATGGCGGCTTCGACCGCAGCTATCCCGATTCCCCCACTCTTCCACCTCGTCCATTTTTCACCCCACCCCACCTGCTATCCCAGGCTCCGACTATCTTCCCGCTGACAAGTCGAGTCCCATATCCCTCCCCTCTTGGGAATCCCAAATGTATTTCCCTCCATGAACACACAGAATCTACGTACAAAACATACCCAGATCAATGCCCTTCAGGGCGATGGGGCCCCGTGTAATGAATGGCCCTCAGCTACGCGTCATTATCGAAATCACACGTTTGTAACTTTGTTCCGGCCTTCGGTTGTAGCTACATGTGACTCGTCCCCAATATCTACTATACTGTTAGTAGATTATCTAGTTTTGATCATCTTTTCGTCTCCTCGCTCTTCATACGTACGGCCTAGACTGACCGTACTGTAGCTTTGCCTTACACGGTGTTCATCTAGGTACAATATATCCCCCTTTTACTTGTTCGTGAGAACTCTACCTTACACGGCGTTCATCTTGAACTCCGATAATCGTCCCAGCGACGCCTGTTTCAGGGGGATTGCTCCCGACGGTCCCGTTGGGCCCCGATGAAGAGAGAAGCTGCTGAATGACGCGTTTGGGAGAGTATGAAACGTGAAGGCACGTCCCATTCTCACATGCTCCAGCCTTGAACTCGTGACGCTGATGTCCGCCCTGTTTGCGTGGAATGAAACAGAGCTCCAACCACTGAGTTCCAGGTGGAGAGGACTGACGCGGAAATACCTCCGCGGTGTATTGGCCGCTTCAACTCCAGGACCTTCCCTATTTTCTACCCCACCTACTACCCTGTCAAATTTGCACTCTACGGGATCAAATCAAACGAGCCTTTGTCCGTTACGACGTTGCAAGAAAGAGAGCTCTTCGAGTTGAATATCCGTGGCATCCTCGCTATCCTCTCAGGGGTCGACCTCGAGGTGGATCAGACCTCCCTCCCTCCCTACACGCGCCATTCTCCGACACCATGGGGATATATGTCCGCAGCTCTCGAAGAGAACGTGATCAACATCACGAAAGTCGTCAACGAGTTTGGCGATGCTCTCAAGGGCATCCAAGAGCGAGCGATAGAGTTAGCTAGAGCCACCAGAGAGGGTGTGATGAGTGGGTGGTTCGGAATCACAAGGGTCTCCGGAGCTGTCACCTTGCCGACGGACACGCCCACCCCTCCGTTCCACCCTTCACGGGACGCAAAGGCACCGGTGACGAAGTTTTTTGACCATCGGACTATGGAGAATGTATTCCAGGGGTTGGGGAGGGAGGACGAAGAGTGCGGAGTGATGTGCACGGTTGAGTTTGGACTAAGTCAGGGTCGAAGGCAGCCGTGCGAATGCATCTGATCGTCGTTGCCATGATCCACCAGTCACCTGCATCGCCTTTGTATCGTGTCTAAAAGCATACACAACGTGTGGGCCAAATAAATCCGACCTTTACCGATAGACGCCAGGCCCTTCCCACAATGACCTTGTGCATTTCACCGAGCGCCCCCATTCCCACAATACAAGTTCCGGGCCCTCCTCTATAGTGCCCCTTCTCTAGTCTTGTGATACTAAGCTCGTGCTTGACCCTGGGAGTCGTCTCTGGTACCTTGCAGGCATTCCGGAACGGTCGGAACACGATTATTGTGCCTGTCGCCCCCGTTTACGGCAACGCGCCACAGAAAAACCTGTGCTCACAACACCGTAGCTGGGACCCTATTTGTCTGGGACCCAACGGTCACCACCCGCAACGTTCTGTTTCCCCGTTTACCGTCAACCATGCCCCCTAACCGATCACGTTGGGAGATATACAACAAGTGAGTTCTAGCACCGTTTCCATCCGGAATTGGGCCTGACCCGTCTCAGGGAAATGTCTCGGCTGCGTGATGGGGATGCCTTATGGTTCGTTCTCCAGTTTTCCATCGCGCATCCCTGAACGCAAGCGATCTCTAGGAACCCCGCCCCACTCCCATACTTCAAACATATTCAACTAGGAGATGTGGGTTACGTTCGCAGAGGCTGTTTCCATTTGTTGTTTTCTGCCGGTTGCTCAGCCGAGGGGAAGGAGTTGGGCGTCGATATCCCTCGCACTTTCAGGCAATTAGAGGTTGGGCAAACTTTCACCACCGAACCTCGTCCACCTGGCTATCTTTCCACAAAGATGGTCAGAGAAATTCGAGATCGCCCCGGGGCATCGATATACCCGTACGTTCGTTAACGTTCCGTCGTACCCGTTTCCTCCGGAACCTCATACGCGTGCTCCAGCCTGTTGGAACCTGGATCCAGTATCTCATTCTACCTCACAGGAGATCGAGGTGCTGCCCTTCTGACTAAACACCCGATCTATATGGAAGAAATCCAACTCGAGGGGACGTTCAAGGAATATACGAAAGAGCATTATGACTCTTGGGTAGGGTTCGCCCGCGAGCGTGGATACCCTGATGACATAAAGCCGGTGCTTGTCACGGGCGTCGACATGACCAGGGATTTTGCGATGGTGACTTATTCAAAAGACGACGACGACATGACGGCCGCGTTCACGATTTCAGCCCCTGGGATTACTTCCCCATGGGGGGCGTGGCGCACGCCAGGAGTCATTCATACGAACTGTGGTCCCCAACCGCGTCGCCCTCCCTTCGACACAGAAACCGATTCTGACGAGTGTAATCAATGCGTCTTCGTTCGGTACTATACTGTACGAAAGAGGCTGGGGATCCCCAGGGTCGTAAGGGCTGCTGCGGGCCCGCATGATCTTGACCCGGGGAGCCCCGACTTGAATGGAGGGTCGCCGCTTGAGGCTCGATCCAACTCAGACTCAGGCTCAGACACCATATCAAGCCGGGTCGGCGATGGCGGGGACGACAGTGGTTCAGTCATAAGCGTCGAATCCGAAGCTGATGCCGTTGTCCACAATATCATTCCCGTATGTTCATTGCAGTTCCCGCCCGTCCTCGTTGTGATTGACCCTCTGTAGGATGAGAGGGACGACTTCGATGAAGTTGCTGATTACATTTTCCGGGCAAGTTAACGACGAGAGCACCAGGAACATCGAGGCGGCTCTAACCCTTCCATATTAGAACTCTGATGCCGAGTCCGTAGTCATCCACCATCATGACATCGCACTATTCCGTGAGGTGAGGCGCTTGGCTGCAGGAAGTGTCAGTTGTTCAGCTTTCTACCAGCCAGGAGGTAATATAAACGTGTCTGGCCAGCTATTCGGGAACCAGCTACCCATCTCAATGGATAGAAACGGAGGTTTGTTCTCACCGCCAGAGGGTCGCTAGGGCTCACACTTTCCTTAGTGGCAACTTTCAGGCGCCAGACAGAGCCAACAGTGAACACACGATCCGATAACCCGCTTGGTATCGCCCTGTCTACATTTGGTGATGGCAGTTCCACCTCCGGGTCTGTTGGAAGCACGACCCCGACCTGGGGCTGGCCTTCCTACCATCTGTCTGGCGGATATCATCAATATGCTGGTCTCGGAGGCTCGCGAGGCGCTTCGCAAGTAGACCCGACTGTGAGGCGCCCCTTCTTCATTCGGGACACATCAATAACACACCCTTCAGAGCTCTACGACCTTTACTCCGCCCAGAACCCGCCCTGCGGGCCCGAGTGAACCGATCAACAACGACGCCGATGAATATGACATAGTTGGACATCCAGAAAAGGCTATGATCGCACGCGACGAAGACAATGGCGGTACTACTGACGGGCATGGCGAAGCGTTGACACCCCCGGGGTCCCCGTTTCGCATCAGCGATGGAGTTCACCAGATACCTTCCTCTTCCTCCCCTCCAAGAGTACGCGGTTCACGACTTTCGTTGAACCAGATATGGCCCGTGGGTACAATAGAGCCCGGAAGTGATCACGCACCTGAGCCGGTGCGTCGGTCGTTGCTCAAGAAACAAATTTACTTGGACTGAGTCACCCAATTAGAAGCTGCTGACGAGGAGCCTACCCCCAGTGGACTCAGGGGGGATTAATCCCGACCCCGTAAGTTCAGACCTGAGAGGGACGCCCACAGGTGTCAAAAACCCGCCACCCCCGCCACCCCCTCCGATGCGGTACCACGACCTCAGTGTGCCCCAGACACCCCGGCTTCTACACATTGAACTTCCCCCATTAGGGGATATATCCGATGAGGAAGATGGCCCTGAACCCACTTTTCCTGCCCTGGATTCGGTTCTGAGAAACCCGAAAGAAGTCCCAGTTTATAGCCGGCGACGCCTCGCGAATGCCCATAGGAAAGGTCAGTCTCGTTTCTCGTTGCCCCATGATCGATGATTAATGATCAAATGATTGTTGAATTGACTAGCTCGCGACATGGCGACAGGAAAATCACCTGTTTCCAGTACTTCGCCGAACCAGGCGACGAAATCCACCCACACCCACCTCCCACTGCCCAGTGTCATCGAAATGTCCCCTACGCCACATCCAGTCACTACCTCCGCTCCAGACCCTACCCTCGCACCCGCTCCGACTCCCTCAGCAACCCAAACTAGGCCAAGGATGCGTAGACAGAGATCGTACCCCGACATGCCCAGGATAATATGGGGGGCCACTCCCACCCAGACCCCTGGCTCCTCGGAAAACCAGAATCTGTGAGGCCACCCGCAACGGGGTGAATCCTGGAAGGTTCCAATCGAATCTTGAACAATTCAACTGGGCATGGAAGTGAAATGACACACCTGTGGCACCTCATTCGGTGAAGGTGTGATCCCCAGGGATCTTGACCTTTGTCGCTGTTTTCACCTTCTGCATCTCCTCAGCATAGGGGCACAGGACAGAGGGCGGCAGCGGGTTCCCGTCAGTACCCTCTTCGCGTGTATGATTTTTCTTTACTTTTTATTTTTCCTTTCGTTCTGGATTTTGCATTCAAACAGTGTGGTGAGCGTACGGATGATGAAAGATGCACGCCAGTTTACAGCTCCCATATCGATATTCAATATTCAGTAATCGTTTAGCATTGTGCGCTGAACACCACTCGTTATCTCATCGTAATTGAAGTGTATTCCTACCTTACTCAAAGTTCACAAATACCGGAAGTTCCCTAGTTCACCATCTCGCCTTTCCCCATCCGTAGAATTCACCGACGGGGTGGGGGTCAAAACTGTGGAGCAAGTCGTGAATATATTCGTACAAACCGCCTTATGCCAATCTAATCATCCTTGTCGCTTCCATAGTCCCCTGACAATATCCCCACGGGAGCGGCGGTCGGTTTATCCGTCGCGACGGAAGGCCCACCAGTACGTTTCCGTATTTCGGCAAAGTACTTCAGACCTTCCAACGTATCCGCGCTCAGCAGTCCCGTCGACGCAGGAGGCTGTTGTTCCGGATGCGGCGGTTCGATCCTCCGCCTCTTGGCGCCGTGCGCGCCGTTCTTGCCCTCACCCTGCGCATCCATATCATTCGTTTCCTCCACATCATAATCTCCGTCATCATCCTCGAGAACCACACCATCCTCCAGCGGTTTGAGTTGTCGCCCAGCTTGGAGGATTCTCGGGTCCATCCTGGCCTGGATAGCTTCCCGGCCGACTTCCTTCAGTCTTCGTTTGTCAGAGACTTTGGAAGTGGGGTTCGGATCCTCGGTCTCCCAACGGACATTGAGGATTTCGTCGTTGTCGAGGGATTGGCAGGCCATGGCCACTTCGGCGAATTGAGCGTTGTATTCGTTGAGGTAGGTTACGAATGCCACGCTTCGGTATTGGAGGACACAGACTGTGCGGGGCCGATGAGTTAGGTTTTTGGATGTGGACGCGAGGATAGACCAAAGACGTACTCTTCTCGATTTCACCCCATTTCTTGAAATGTCTCCGCACAGTCTCTTCTTTCTCCCCGCCTATCCCAACCTCCTTAACCCTCCCAATGTACAGCGTCCTATTTTGCCTCGTGAACGTGCCAGCACCACCCATATCGTCGCGGTGGGGGAGATATGTCTGCAGTTCTGGAGGGGGACGTGACCGACATCACGAAAGTCGTCAACGAGTTTAGCGGGCTCTCAAGGGGATCCAAGAGCAAGCGGTAGAGTTAGTTAGAGTAACCAGGGAGGGTGTAATGAGCGGATGGTTCGGAATCCCAAGGGTCTCCAGAGCTGTCACCCTGCCGACGGACATGCCCACTCCCCTGTTCCCCCCCTTCATGGGACACAAAGGAGCCGGTGACGAAGTTCGATCATCGGACTATGTATTCTTGGGGAGGGAGGACGAGGAGCGCGTAGTGACGTGCACGGTTGAGAGGATGATCGATCTATGAGGAAGGTTGTATCGGATGGGGCTGTTGGGGTCATCTACGTCATTTCCACCAATCACCCGCACCGCCTTTCTTCCAGCACGTGGACCTAATAAATCCGACTTCGGCCAACAGACGCCGGAGCCATTACCGACTGCCTCCAATTCTCGGGATGCAGGGTTCTTCTTCAAAGTGCCCCTTCCTAGAGTCTCGCAAGCTCGACTAATCAAGGGGCACTCGTGGTCACAAGCGTAACGGGAACCCACCAGTCCTAACACACACATATCAGCGCCCAAACCGGGTAATCCCGCGACTTTTCCGTTCAACAGGAAAACGGCTACATCTCCTCGAAATAGTATCTAAGTAGGATTAAAATCGACGGTATAATTTCCCCACCCCCGGTATAGTTCGGGGAAAAACAGGAAATCCCTCCCGGAGAAGTCCCAGTCCCTGCGTGCTGAGTGGGAGCCCTGCGCGATGCGTGACATTGGGTGCGCGCTATTCATTTTTTGTGCACTTCGAACGGCATACCATTCTACCCCAGCTCTGCACACAATACCACGTAAGCAGCACTACCGAGACAAAGCTTTTTTTTATCCTGTCCCCCTTCCCGCCGTTCCCGTCCTCGAAGTTTGATTGTTTGGTCGCCGACGAGTGGGAGTTGAACGGCTTGGGAAGAAGCCGCAGACCAAATTGCTGGAATGTATTTGAACAAACCGCCTTTTGCCGGTGTCAATCCACATGGTATGGGCGGCGGGACGCTTATTCTGTGTGGAAATGGGTATACCGGTCTCTTCTGAGTATGTGCGGCACCCAACCATCGGGCGCCCGGCGTGCAAATCGCCTCCCAAATACGGTACCTAGTTCAATGGCACCGGTGTAGGTAACCTACACCATTGAAAGTCGTCGTCTGCTTCCGTAATCCACCGGTCACTCGCACCACCTTTGCACCATACCTAGAAGCGTGTGGATCAGGTGATGTGTTTTGTAAGGGCGTCCCTTGTCCCTGTCACTGTGCAGGTAAAGCTGGTAAAAGTCCCGTGAGTTGATGGAACTACTTGAGAACGGTCGCGACTCTCCTCCACATTGACATCCTTTCCTGGTCTTGCGACTCAAAGGCCGCACATGACACACCACCTTGTTGAACCGACACCCCACAGATTTTCCGGAACGACCGTAACGCAATTACGTTTAAATAATGTCCGAGTTTACGGAAACGTCTAACACAGCATCGAGACCCAGCGGCCGCCATCCTCACACCACCTACAGCGTTCCTTCCTCCGCCCATACCGCAAATCATGCCCCCGAAACGACCACGTTGGGAAATATACAACAAGTAAGGTCTGCTAGCGTTTCCGTCCAGAATTGGGCTTGACCGGCCTTAGGGAAATGTCTCAACTTGATGATGGGGATGCTTTGTGGTTTGTCGTCCCGTTTTCTATCAAATAACCTGCCTAATCGCACGCGATCTCCAGGAACCCTGCCCCACTCTCGTACTTTAAACGAATTCAACTAGGAGATGTGGGTTATACCCGCAGAGGCTGTTTCCATTTGTTGTTTTCTGCTGGTTGCTCGGCCGAGGGGAAGGAGTTGGGCGTCGATGTTCCTCGCACTTTCAAACAGTTGGACGTGGGCCAAACTTTCACCACTGAACCCCGGCCACCTGGCCATCTTTCCACAAACACCGTCCGACAAATTCGAGATCGCCCGAGAGCATCGATCTATCCGTACGTTTGTTCCGTCACATCCGTTCCATCCGAAACCTCATACGTGCGCTCCAGCCTGTTGGAACCGGGTTCCAGCATCTCGTTCCAACTCACAGGAAATCAAGGTGCTGCCCTTTTGACAAAGTATCCAATTTACAGGGAAGACGTTCAACTAGAGAGGACCTTTAAGGAATATGCGAAAGAGCACTATGACTCTTGGGTAACGTTCGCCCGCGATCGCGGACACCCTGACGATATCAAGCCAGTGCTTGTCACTGGCGTCGACATGACCAGGGATTTCGCGATGATGACATATTCGAAAGACGACAACGATCTGACCGTCGGGTTCACAATTTCAGCCCCTGGGATTACCTCTCCATGGGGGGCATGGCGTACACCGGGAGTGATTTACACGAACTGTGGTCCCCAGCCACGTCGCTCTCCAATAGAAGACAGTCGCATGGGGACCGATTCGGACGAGTATAACCAATGCCTCTTTGTTCGGTACTATACGATGCGTAAGAGGCTGTGGATCCCCAGGGTCATAAAAGCTGGTGCGGGTCCACACAATCTCGGTCCGGGGAGCCCAGAATCGGGTGGGGGGTCACCACTTGAGGCACAGCCCAACTCGGACTCAGGCTCAGACGCCGTATCAAGTGCGTTTGGCGATGGCGGGGACGGTGGGGGTTCAATAACAAGCGTTCACTCTGAGGAGGATGTCATTGTCCACAATACTACTACCGTACAGACACTTTTTTCCATTTCTGCCCATTCTCGCCTGTTCTGATTGACCCTCTGCAGGCAGAGAGGGACGATTTTGACACAATTGCAGATTATGTTTTCCAGGCAAGCCTCCAATGAAAACACCAGGAGCGTCAATGCGTCCCTAACCCTCTCATACTATGTAGAACTCTGATGCTGGGTCCGTGCTCATCCATCATCGTGATATCGCTCTATTTCGTGAGGTGAGGCGCATGACTATAGGGGATGTCAGTTTATCGACTTTATATGTAGCCGAGTGGCAGCGTAAACATGCCGACCCGGCCATCTGGGAACCAGCCACCCATCACAGTGGATTTGAACGGAGGTTTGTTCTTACCGTCGCCAAATCGCAGGGGGCTCACTCTCTTGTTTAGTGGCAACAATCGAGCGTCCGACGAAACCCTCAGCGAACACACGATCCAATAGCCACAGTCCCGTTCGAATGACTGGCCGAGCGTACACCGTTCCTCAGGGTGACGCACGGATGATAAACCAGTTCCGGATTCATGGGCAGGTTGGTAAGGGTCGGCACGGTGAAGTCTGGCTCTGCACCGACACAAGAGACAATGATAAGCAAGTCGTGTGTCGCATATCCCCCGCTCCACATGCCGCTCTACTCACGCCCCTTTCCTTCAATATAGGCGATGAAGATCATGAAGAGGTCAAATCCGCGTCTAGAGAAGTTGAACAGGCTCAGACGCAAGCCGCTAGCATCTCCCTCCGGTCACACCGCCATCGCAGAGGCCATCGGCGAAACCGAGAGGCAGGTTCTCAAGGAGATTGCTATCATGAAGAAGTGTCAGCACCCTCACGTTGTCCGGCTGCTCAAAGTTATCGACGACGGACCCAAGTCCAGGGTCTATCTGAGTGAGCACACTATCCTCACCTCATTTGTCGCCGTTACATTGTATGTTACACCGGAGACTTCTTATAAGCCCTCCGCTGTTTCTCTTCTTTTCCGATCGGGTCACTCCTGTGGAACAATCTTACGCTAACCAACCCCTTCTAAAACAGTCATGGAATATCTCGGTGGTGGAGAGATTCGTTGGAAAGACGAGTACGGTAAACCCACATTGCGCTTGGGCCAAACGAGGCGAATATTCAGGGATGTCACTCTGGGGTTAGAATACCGTAAGTAAACTGTCCACTCGTTTCAGATGCACACTCATTTCCATTCTAGTCCATTACCAGGGGATCATTCACAGAGATATCAAACCTGCGAACCTTCTGTGGTCTTCTGACCGGAAGACCGTCAAGATCACAGACTTTGGCGTTTCCCATTTTTCGTACGCCCAGCACCTTGCCGCTGTTGGCAAGGACATTTCCAGAGCGGACAAGTACGAGGAAGAAATATTCATGGATGACTCCGCCCTATCCAAGACTGCTGGGACACCTTCCTTCTATGCTCCCGAGGTCATTTCAGACGACCGGTACAACACCTTCTCCAGCGATTCGTTGTCTAACCCAACTCAATCAACGCCTCGGCAGCAAATCACCAAAGCGATTGATATCTGGGCATTGGGGGTCACACTTTATTGCCTTCTGTTTGGCAGGGTCCCGTTCGACCCTCCGGACCAGAGCGAATTCACGCTGTACCGACTGATTTGCGAAGATGATTGGGATGTTTTGGAGACCATGGGTTCTGACAGGATCCCCACTTTCGGTAGGAGACCGAGGAAGACGCACAAGGACACGGAAGGGTACACAGCTGTCAAACTTCTCGAACGACTCATGGAGAAGGACCAGGCGGAGCGCATCGGCTTGGATCAAGTCAAGGTACGATTCCTGAATCGACCGTTTCTGTGGTGCGGATCTGACCTGTGAAATGGTTTTCGTAGCGCTCGGCGTGGGTTCT
>Ga0307511_10005117_pt1 | contig 13363 bp, 15 predicted proteins | sample 13_EM_MG_FD_200266 | JGI IMG/M metagenome (GOLD analysis project Ga0307511, IMG submission 200266) | Populus trichocarpa ectomycorrhiza microbial communities from riparian zone in the Pacific Northwest, United States - 13_EM | ecosystem: Host-associated > Plants > Roots > Unclassified | place...
CAGAATCGAGGGGATCCCTGGTTGTCTTATGCGTCCAGGCCTACGACCCACCCGAACTACGATCAGGAACACCAAGAGGTCTGTAGATGGTCATTTTTTTTCAATCGCGAGAGGACGGCAGATCAGAGACCTTGTTTGAGACTGCAAGGAACGGAGATGGGGATTTGCCTTACCATAAACGAGAGAAAATGACATGACCATTACTTCTAGGAATCGTTGCTCATTGAAGAAGCAGAGCCGGTACGCGTCTAAAGGTATAGGAGGCCACCGCCTTGCTGGAGGAGGAGAGTGGAAGGAGTATCAGTTCATTCATCGGATGCCACAATAGCTGCGTAGATTGCGTACCTTGGGCTGCCGAAACACGTACCCACAGACAGATCCCGAAGGCTAATTGGACCAAACTGATACACCCGGGGATAGCGGTCAATAACTTGTGTTTCTGGGTGATGGCATATACCCTATAAAATCCGAATAAGGGTGTCGCCAGGGCGAAGCGTGTTAGGCAAGACGCCGTACCGTAAGGTCAATGTTGTTTGGGCAAGAACGGTGGCAAAACTGAAGAACAGAGTTTCTATCATGGCCGTCTTGTCACACCTACAATCCCCCGTGGAAGGAATAAATTTCAGTTCTGTAAAAAAACACTGAATTGGAAGATGTCGCCCTACGCCTTTTGTGTGTACCCCAGCCACCACGACGCTGCAACGACCGGTGAGGCTGGTGAAAATCGGAAAATGTGTAACCTCTACTGACAGATGAAGACCCATATCAGGTATGGAAGCGGCAAGTACCTGTTCTATGGGATAGTTAGTCACCGAGGCGGTACAACGGCAGATGTTATGCACTTGCCAGAAGGAATAAGGCAAAGGCCCATGATTTCTTACCCTTCCAACAATAATTCACCTGCGCAGACAATTGAGAGCCCTACACTCTACTTCCAGGTGCGAGAATACACACTTCGTCTTTGAACGTCAAGGCATAATCCCAAAACCACAAGAAGTTGAATGCTAATATGAATCGCTGACGCAGCGATTAGTCTAGAATGGGTTCATGGGCGCGATGAGGGGATGGTATCCACCTTTCCTCTGAGTCTGGGATTGACCAGAAGTGGTTGCAGTTTCTTCATCAGGGGCTATGCAAAGAACGACGCCGAAACTTGAACTCACATATTCTCGCCGGCCATAATGACGGTCTCCAGTCGTGTGGGATCCATGAGGGGGGATTGGGCCTGACGAACGATGGGCTGCCACGAGCGCAGGACGGGGTTGGGGAAGAAGGAGTTGGGTCAAAGGAGGGGTGGGATATTTCATCAAAAGGCCAGAGGTCATAATTGATCTCGTTAGACTCTCCTTCCCTCCAATGATATGTTATCAGGTCTGATGAACACCCGGAGGCGACGGCAATTATCGCGGTGCGTCAACAAAGCCGTACTTAACACTAACATCCAACCCCGAAGTAGCTATGCGCCTCTAAGACGCTTAGTGACGAGATGATCAAGCAAACTGATATTTGAGGGGAAGGAGGGGCGGAGTGGAAGGGACCATGATGGCCGCGTACCTCACGAGCACGAGGTCTTTGTGATGGAAGCAGGAGCGAGATCACCGTCGGCTCATTCGGCTACTATTTCGGACCCGGTTGTAGCTCACTAAAAACCCCTGAGTACGCCTTTGTTGGTTGGGGGGTGCTAAAACCCGCGTGGGCGTCGGGCGAGTTCGAGCCGGCAGGCGGATCAACCTCCTCCTGGGCCCGCAAATCAAATCCCAAAACTCACGATCGCAATCTGCACGAAAAACGCTACCGCGTCTAGAACAGTTGGTCAGACTTCAAAACGGAACTGTGGAAAGATAGGAAGCAATACTGACCTATGGATGCTCCAAATGGTGGTGAATCGACATAAAGTGAACGAACCGTGGGAATGGTCAACGAAGCACTGAATGGAAGCGCGGCAACCACACTGTTAACTTCCAACATTTTGGAGGCCACAAGAGCCGTGACGTACACCGACCCAACAGTCAACACCCAGTTCACGAGGAACAGGCAGATCGCGAACGTCTTTGCGATCACATGATCTCTCCACGTAGTACGCGGGATTCGACTTCTGTGGTCACCGACCCATTCCAAGAATTGAAAGTGAACACGCTCGTGTCAGGAACGTCACGAGAGCAAACGATAATGTCACCCAAAGGGATGCATCCAGATCCAGTAGAAGGCTGTCGCCAAACACTGATATCTATCGCAACGGCCAAGTTAGCAACGTCCGCTCATTGTGGTGTAATCATGGTTTCACCCCAGTAGAATTAGAAAGCTCCCGGTTGTTCATCGACCGCGAGTCCCGAAGGACGGTGAACCAAGCCACGGTAAAGAAGATGACGAAGATGATCGGGGAGATCGATAACATCGCAATGAAAAGTTGCCAAGTACGAAGTGGACAGGGGAAAGCGCAGTGGGCCAGGGTGTTATTTCAATCCTGCCTTTGGCGGTGATAGAAGTGTCACGGGTTGGCCTTGGGGGTTCCGAGAGTGGAATCAGGAAGTCTCGGGCCTGAATGCCGGCCGGCGCGACGTAGAGTTCAGGAGGCGCGGCCTCGTCGTGTTTGTTGTTGCCCATGTTTGAACGAGCCGGAATTCGAGAGGGGGATGCAGAAGCAACGGAGTGCTGAGACCAGAGCGTATATATACCCCAGATAGCCTTAACTTCAGAATAGGTGCCGCATCCTTCCAGAGGCTGTGTCACTCGTAACACCAACTGTGGGAAAGATCCACGACACTCGGGCATCCGAATGAATTTAGTTTTATGTGGCCGATACTAACCGGTGACCGTCAGAGTGGTTGCATGGATACAGTACTGTGAGTAATTACTCATAGCACGCGCCTTTTGTAAAATTTCCTTTGCCCTGGGATCTTTGCTATTTAGTATTGGACGACCTGGGTGGGAGACCCGCACCCGCTACCTCATGTGGTTCACACGTTTCCTGTCTGTCGTTTGAGACGCTGGGTACGACCCTCCATTCCATCTATTCACGGCGCCTGCTACACTACGCAGGTTGGCGGTGGTGGGCATGTCGTTCCCGCGGTCAGGAAAGAGTGGGTGCCACCCTCCCGCCGCGGTGCTTCCAACGAGCTACGATACGCCTCGATCGACGACGGGACATCGGCATCCCAACAAATTTCCCTATTGCTTTCGGGTGGGGTTGAAAATGGGGGATTTTATTGTTGCGCGACCTCATAATGTTATGTCCATCCTTACCTATCCAAACGCAATCCTCAACCCCGTCCAGACAATCCATCGGCTGCTCCCCCGAATATCAACGTCGACACGTAAAAGGAGTTCACGTTGCCTGCCCCTTGACTCAGTCACAGGTGAGTGGGGTATGTCACGATCGGATATCAAGATCTAATGAACGAGGGTGAACAATGAGGGTGAGGCGGCGGGAGATTGTGCTTACGAGTCCGAGAGCGTTGAGCAGGCCGTTTGACGATACCAAGGACGCTAGTTAGCGTGAGGCCGTGTATGACTGGGTATACCGGAACTTGATGAATACAATGGTGACGTAGATGGGTATGCTGGCTAACTCGACATCAGCAATCGCTTTCACACGTTAGATGTCGGAGTACCGAAAACGCCATCGAGGGGAGCATGGGGAGGGATTGAACGTTCTGGTGAAGGAATACCACCGCGGTTGAAGGCTCTGGGTCGATCAGGGAGCGAAAGCTTACTGGAGAGCGAACGTGAGCCGACCGGATGATGAAAAGCGGGATGTTCGAAATCCACCGACCAACCGCAATCTGCCACGGCCACCAAAATCCTCCGGAAACAAGCTTCAGGTCATGCTAGGCATGGCAAAGTGACAACGGATTCAAGACCATCGATTCCTCACTTCTAGAAGTCGATAGAGATCGGCTTCGGGTCGACCAGATCAGACGCGGCGCGTAATAGCTGCGACATGTTCGGTGTTGAGGATGCAGAGAATGCTGGCGATGGGAAGAACATGTGCGGATTGAACTGACAGGCAGAAAACAACGTCGTCAATTTCATGATGCTCGTACTGGAGTCGGGGACGTACAAAAAACGACTAGTGTCTCCCTCGCCTCTACCAATACCGTCCCTCACTCTGAATCTCCACGAAGCGTAGGTGCCGACATCCGCCAGCGTCCAAAACCGGGCCCGATACTCGGTTCAGTGTGAGGACGGCCGAAGATATCATCAAGGAAAGGAATCGATGACGCGAGGTTTCAACGTTTCAACGGGGGGGACGGGAAGGGAGAGAACATGGTTGTTGAGAGCTGAAGTCATCGATCGGACCTGACAGAGTTTGCCTCCCGAGTACGGTCAACCCCATCCTTAGAGAGAGAGATATCCCAACAAACCGACGAAACCACGGTGTGCGGTATGTGAGGTTGGTGGTGGCTGCCGTCGGAGGTTTCAATGTCGCGTCAATCACTTACAATGGATCGCGTCATCCCCCTCGTGTCTTTCCAGTCAAGAGAGAATATGCCGCATGCACACTCTATCCGGAAGGGCGCGTTTCCCATACACGGGAGATCCTCGAATGTGAAGAACGACCGGATTGTCTGATTCCCAGGAGGTCGGAGTGGCGGGGCTGGTCGGCCCGTGTGCCCTGCACGATGGAGCGACCGCACGAAGGTCTGGGGTGAGGTGGAACCGGACGGCCCAGAGATGTTCAGAAGGGGAGGCCGATTCTTCTTCAAGTTGCACTTTGTTTACCCAGATTTCGAAAATAGGCAGTTTGGCATCTCCATCTTTGCGAACATCTGCGGGCCCCTTCCCACTCAAACTTCAACGTTCAACGCATCCAACCGTCGAGGAGTTTCTTCCAGTGATTCCTCCCACTTCACGTCATTCTTATCTTCCTCCACCAACTGCTAGTGAGACGGAACAGAATACCGACCCTCACACAAAATCCACCCCCCCCCCCATCTCCATCCATGCCTCCAACCTGCTTCGCCCCAGATGATGGGGACATCATTCTACGCGCCGGCCCAGAGTCCAATTCAAAGCACAATTTTCGCATCCACAAATTGGTTCTCTCCTTCGCATCTCCTGTCTTCAAAGACATGTTCACCTGTGGAGTACGCCACTCAGCTGTTGCTCTCGATCATTCAGTGTCAGAGTACCATGAGATTGAACGCCGCTCGATGTGGTGGCACACTGTTCTTCCATCTCTTATCGGGTTACGTTTAGCTAGGACTGCCCGGCGCCGAAGGTCCCGAGCTTTGTTCGTGTAGTTAGACCCAAGGGTTGAAGGCAGCACGAAACCATAGCGGATTTCAGTCCAACCTGCCTTTCACGTCAACCGTTGACGCAGGTTGTCGCCAACAACCCACGGTGACCCCAATGCCGGAACATGGGTAGCCTCTAGTATCCCCATACATAACTATCGTAACCGGGTAGCCACAGCACTTTTGATCGATAGTGATCAATAATGGTCGCCTAGTACCTCGTCACAGCCAGATGCGGGTTTTGCCGCTTGCCAGTCCTACACCTTATGCTAGGGCAAACCCCAAACCTAACCTATCCGAACCCGTCCGAACCGGATCGGAAGCAACGGCTGGGATAGGTGCGGCTCTGGTTCGAACACGGGTTCAACAGTTTCGAACTGAACATCGGGAATACTGCGCTGATAACCAAAACCATAACCACCATGAAGAAACTGTTCGCAAGACGCGAGAAACCCGAGCGGGCGCCAGTCGCGATCCAACTTCCAGACTGGCATGGGTTCGAACACCCCTTCCGACCTCCGGTGAACCACCGGATACAACCTCAAGGAACGGAACACCCTAGGACGGTGAGTGCGAGTTCCTCTCAGAACCTGCTGTGATATTTCGACATCGGTTCATCAGATCGCCGAGCTGCTGATGTGTGCGGTCTCGCATGTCATCAGAGAAAGACCCAACTGGTGGGAGGAGATGAAAAACAAAGCCGTCACCGAGAAATGGAAGAAAGAGATCCTGCAGCAACAGAAGGCGAACGGGACGACGGACCCCTCGAGGAAAGTGACCACTACAATGGTAAAGCCTCGCCATCCTTGGATCACTCCCCCGGTCCTTTACCTTAATCCATAGATCAACTACGTTCTCAAGGAGCTCCATGGATACGCATCTCTGCGCGATCCAGCGACCGGGATAGAAGTATGATTCGCTCTCGCCAATGTCACCCACCAGAACTGACGCGTATTCGATTCCAGGTCGGTCCTGCTGAGCGCGTCTGGAAGTCGGACGAGCTCATTCCGATCTCCCAGCAGGAGAAGTTGCTTGCGGCCGTGGTTCCACCGGAAACCGTTCCAGATTCCGAGAGGGATTGGAACCCCAGTTCCAGCGACCTCGTCCGCAACCTCGTCGACCCTTCCTTGTACCCGGTCGTCTACGGCCGCACGATAGGCAAGGCACTCGGCTCAGATACCATCACAATTTTGGAACCCCCGGAACTCGACGATGCCGACCCCAGGTTCGTATCTAAGCGCTTCCAATGGATACCCTCCGATTTCTCTGTGAGTGCCGACGGGAAGGTCACGCTCACCTCCCCATATATCAACAACATCCATCCAACTCGTCACAAGGAGCTCTATTCGGTTATCCCCGAGATCCTAGAGCGGGCCCTGCCAATGTTTGAGCGGGTCTTATCTGACTTGGTCCGGCCACTCCTTCCGATGAGGATCGCAAGGCCGGATGGTGGGCTCGGTGGCAGCTGTATGTGGGAAGACGAGCCTTCGAACGAGGATGAATACCACGAGAGGAAAAGGTGGCATACAAGAAGTTACTTTAGGAGTCCGGATGCGTTGAGAAAATACTCTGGGAATCTCCAGGTCATGAACGACCGACTCACTTTGAAGGGCCGAATACTTCAGGTCATTGTCAAGATGGAAAACATCATACTCACACCAGAGCGGCCCGAGTACCCTGGCGGGAGGTGGCGCGTTGAAGGTTTGCGGTCCCTTGCCACCCGCGGAAGAGCCGGGACTGATTTTGTCAAACACCAAGGCATGCGAAACGAGATGATCGTTTCCACCTTCATATACGTGAGTTCCGGATAAACCGCAATGCACTCGAGGTTCTAACGAGAGCCCAGTGCTACGATTCGGAGAACATCACCAAATCCAGGCTGTTGTTCAGGAGGGCGACCTCCGAACCAGAGACCCACGGGCGAGATGATGCTATGTGTATGAAAACGCTTTATAATATGGACAGGTACGTTTTCTGGCGCCTACGCCTCCACAACCCATCGAACTGACGGACGTGCCCGTCAGGGACACCCCTTGTGTGCAGAGTATCGGCAGTGTGGTCATCAAAGCCCACAGATGCGTCGCGTTCCCGAACCTGTACCAACACCGGGTCCAGCCATTCCGCTCGGAAGATCCCACCAAACCTGGTCATCGCAAAATCCTCGTCTTCTTCTTGGTTGATCCAACTCAGGAGGTTCTTTCCGCCACGGACGTGGCACCTCAACAGCGCGAATGGGTCACCGAAGCGATGTACCACGCCGGTCAGAATTCCGGGTTTTCGAAACTCCCTTTTGAGCTCCTCACGAAGATCTCGAGCGAGAATGAGGTCGCGATGACTCGCTCGGAGGCTGAGAAATATAGGAAGGAGATGATGTCTGAGAGGGCTATAGCTGTGGAGGAAAACAATAGGACTTACTTCGGAAGGGTCCGTCCTCGCCGTTGGTTACGCGTGGATTAGGCAAATCTCGGATGACGATAAATCGGTTGACTACCCGTCCTCAAGGGTTGAAATCTTCCTATCCATCCAAGATACCTAGAATGGTACCGGTAACCGCGTGTTTCAGGTCCTCCAAACGCAGCCAGAACGGGCGGAACCTCGACAGTCCGTGGACATTGCTTTGTGCGCATACGCGTCGCGGACGATGGTACAGACAGCTACTCGCGTTTTGATAACCGAAGTAATACAGACACCAGTGAAGGCTACTACAACCGCTCCGTGCGAGGGCCCCCAGCCGATACGCTTATCCATCGATAACGCATAGAACACCAGCATCTCGTCAGGAGTATGGGTATCGAGGCACCCACAAGCAACAGGCGCCTTCCCTCCCGCCGAACAAGACCTTGAGCGAAGGGCACCAGCTCCCGGTTGCCGACATTCCAGAACCCCCCAAAATCGCAGACGCGAATCTATGGCTCATCTATCCAGAAGTCAAATCACCGAAGATCATCGGCCTACGGACCCCGACCACTTTGTTGTCAGCGGCGGATAAATATCACATCGCGTCCATACACCCGGCTTTGAAGGATATATGAAAACCTTCCGTGACTACTTCCCCTTCAAGACCTACATCCTAGCGTGCCGGTTCGGGTTCCTGGAGGAGACGAAAGAGGCAACTGGGGTGGGGAATACACAGAGCATCGCGCGTGGGTGCTCTGATGAAGAAGTTTGACATTTCTCAAGCACTGACGTCTTTCGATGGGTCCAGTTTGTTCAGGATGGAGAAATGGAGGGACAGTCAAAGATCGGGGACTTGCTCGACTGGCAGGACATGGACATGGATGCGGATTGAAATCATGGGAAAATCGACAAAGATTTTTACTTCCACCTGGAGAGGGCGGCCGAGTAGGGCTTCGTTGAAAAACCGTGCGAGGGGAGCAAGGACCTATTTGCCGTCCTCGACAAGATACCAGATCCCCCCTTGGCTGTGTGCCGTTACCACACTCCGAATAAGGCGAGTTCTACCCGTCTCCAGGACGCTGGCACCACGGAAGCGTTTGCTTGTCCACTTCGACCAATGTTCATCCGGAGGAAGTTGGCGATGCGTGCTGATGAGTTAGGAGCAATCAATCATAAGATGCCGAACGAGACTTTTGGGAAGGGGAATGGCTGAATGGCTTTACATCCCTTCCTGCGTCGTTGCATGGGCAGTACATCTCTCAAGGGGTTCCGTTGCATATACCCAGTGTTTGCTCTCATCACCACATGCTGCCCAGCCTTCGAGTCGGTGGTCACATTATATCATCCACAACTCCCCCGACCAGGTTCCAGGTGCTGTCATACCCCGACGGTGGAAAGAAAACAGTTTCCGCTGCCATTGGCAACCCCCAGGCTCTGATCCTGTGTTTGCATTTGTTTGTTGACAGGCGCCTCTGTGTTTGGTTTGTTTTTCGCCCCTCGGTGGTGTTCCATGAACCGAGTCGAGCTGGGGCACAGCCAGATGCGGGTTGACTCACCAATCGTGACTTCTGCCTTGCGTTGAAAAACGACCCCCCCTGTTCCGTGCTTTACGCTCACGCCCGGTCGCGGCGAATATTCCAACCCCATCGTACGAGAAACCGGAGTGGAACCCCGGTCGCGAGTCCTAAATTGTTGTAGACAGATGATAATGGATTCGTAGTACATGAGTGGCAAGTAGTATCAACTAGGAATGGGAGGCCGATGCATGAATACAGTGACGGTTTAAACACAGGGTTCACTCGGGGGTGATGGCGGGGGTTGGCGACTCGTAAGGAGCCAGAACAAGAGTAGAGAACATAACCCTACAGTCACAATCTGCACAAGAAATGCTGCAGTGTCTGGGGCGATTGGTCAAACCACGAAGTGGAACGATGGAACGCAAGGCTCACCACCTATAGATGTTCCCGACGGCGGCGAATCGAGATAAAGTGAACGAACCATGGGAATGGTCAACGGAGCACTGAATGGAAGGGCGGCGACCATGCTGGTAGCTTCCAGCATTCTGGAAGCAAACAGAGCCGTGATGTACACCGACCCAACAGTCAACGTCCAGTTGACGAGGAAGAGGCAGATCACGAGCGCCTTTGCGATCGTGGACCGCGTGATCTCCACCCGTAGCAGACGGGACTCAACCTCCGTGGTGACCGGTCCATTCCTTGAATCGAAAGTGAGCTCGCTCACGTCAGCCGTATCGTGAGAGCGAACGACAAAGTCGCCGAGGATGCCAAGGACGCCAAACATGGCAATGTGAACCGAGTGGTTTGTGGTGGGGTCTACGGCGAAGGCGAAGGCGTTGAAACTGTAGTGTTGAAATGGGACCATGATATTTTCAGTGGGATTCCCTTGGACGTATTTATTGAATCTGTGTTCCACAGTGAACCTTGGTGGGTCCCAGATGCTGCACATACGAACGTAAGTGTGATCGCCTCAGGGAGGGATTATCGTTCATGTCACTCACCCCAGCCGCTTACTTATGAGCTCGGCGCGTGGGCCAGACGAGAATGTTGGCTTGGAGACACTGGAGTTTATGGGTAAGTAATGGACGGGGTGCGCCGACCCTGGTAACATGGCGGGTGACAGAACTCGGACGTACTCGTTGAGGTACACGTCAAGTACCCCGTCGAACGGTTCGCAACGGGCGGGGATACGAGCATCCCAGAAAAGATCGCCAGAAGTTTTGTCCACGCTACAGAAGAGCACTTTCCATGAGATGGACAATGCGGATGCCTCCAGATCCAGTTGAAGGTTGTCGCCGATTATTGATAACTATCACAACAGTGATTAGTGACGTCCGCTCATCGTGGTATAAATACAGGTTTACCCCAGTCGTATTGGAGAACACCCGAAGGTTCGTCGACCTTGCATCCCGAAGGATAAGCCGAGTTACAGCGAGGAAGACCAAGGAAATGATTAGGGAGATCAGGGACACCGCGATGAAGAAGTTGCCAAGTACGGATTGAATGGAGGGTCGGGTATAAAGGGCCGAGGGACGGGGTTTTGTGTCGACTCTGTCCTCTAGAGCAGGAACATACACGGAACGACCATCGGACTTGGGGGTTCCGAGGCCAAGAATTGAATTGTGACGTTTCCCTGAATGGCCAATAGATGTGGTATGAAGTGTTGGAGGCACGGCCCCGTCGAGTTTGTTGCTATCCATGTTGGATCGAGCCGAAATCCGTGAGGAGAAAGCGGTAGGACTGGGGCCAGAGCATTTGTACTCACGGTGCTGGCGTGACAGATCAAAAATCATCGGCGCGGCGCCTCCAGAAACACAGCTTGTTCGAGGAGACGTTTACAGTACTGAAGCTGATTGGCTTACACAGTGACGGAGCTGGAGAGTTAGAGAGGACCCCGAGAATCCATTCGGACTTCCCCGAGTCCCGGCCGGACATCCGTTGTTTGTAGAAGATATCTATCGCCCTCCTTCCAACCCACCATGATTCGCGTGCAGTTTGTTGCATGCACAAACCCTGTCCTGGCCTCGGATCGGGTTGAAAAATCAGGGAGGGTTACTGTTGCACAACCTCATACCCTTCCTCCGTTTCCCCAAACACAGCCCTCAACCCCACCCACCCACAATCCATCAGCGCCACTCCATTTACAACCCCGATCTCCAACGTCAACGCATGAAAGGAGCTCGCGTTCCTTGTCCCTTGGCTCAGCCAAAAATGGTTGAGCAGCGGGAATAGCGGCAAGGCATGTAGGCGGATGAGTGATGTCGCGATTGGGTGGCGGAGATCTAATGAGTGAGGGTGAATGAACTGGGGAACGTGGCGGGAGGTTTGCGCCTACATGGGAGTATCTCTGGGAAGGGTAACGCCATCGTGAAGAATAAACCCGGACCTGAGAGCGTTGGGTAGGCCTTGACGATGCCCAGGACACCAGTTACTATGAAAGCCGCATACAGCGGGTCATACTCGAACTCGATGCAGACAGGAGTGATGTAGATGAGCAGGTGTAGCTAAATCGATATCAGCGATTGCTTTTACGCATTGGATGTTGGAGTGCCGAGAACACCATCAAGAAGAATGGGCGGGGGTGATCGAATATTTTGGTGAAGTAGCACCAGAGTGCGGGATTCAGGGTCGGATCAGGAGTGAGAGTCTGTTGCGAAGTGAGCGTGAGTCGGCCGAACGATGGAAAGGGGAATGTCCAGGACACACCCGATGGACCCATGTCTGCACACCCACTGGGATCCTCCGGAAATTAGGTTCGAGGTTAGGTTAGAAAGCCACAAACTGGGTGAGGAATTCAAGGCCAGTGATCTCCCTTTATCGGAACCTACCGAGATCGGTTTTGGGTTCGCCGACCGGGCTGATCGACCAAAGACACCATCACTGGTAGCACCAATAAGACGGATGACAGGGAGACGTGGACGAGCGCTGCAAGTCAAATGGGCGGACGACGTTTTTCCCGTTCGGTAGGAGATGAGCTGCTAATGAACACACTCCAAACCGGTCATTGATTGACCACGTGCAGCAAATGTAGTGCTCAGCAGGCGCAACTTGTTCGATATTGAAGACGGCCAGAACACCGGCGATGGGAGGAAAAGGTATGGGTTGAACGTTGAACAAGCAGCTGGTAGGAAGGGAGCGAGCTTGTGAGTTTATCGATGCTGATGGTAGGGTCGGGCACGCACGAATTAGCGACCAGTGCATAATTCTTGCCCCTACCCGTACCACCCCCAAGCCCCCACGAGAGCGTACCCATCAAGCTCATCGACCGGCGTGCTGGGCTTGTTTCAATGGGAGGTTCGAGAATGTTGATTAGCAGTGGTGAGACTGCGACAGCACACGGGTTCAAAAGGGAGGGAGGGAGGGAGGGAGGAGAGAACATGGCGGTTGAGAGTAAAGTTGATTGGGGAAATGTTCCGAACCTGATAAAATACTCCGGCAACATGACGAAATGTTCGAATCCAACAATGAGGGAGGAGGTTACGTGGTAGGTTTGAAGCCAATGGTGATTGAGCTGGTCTTGCAGGGGTGCGAAAGAGAGTAATAGACGTGTGGCGGCGAGGCCGCAGAAATCCAGATCGACGTCCATGTCCGGCTGGTGGCACGAGGTTGGTGGGTGGTGCTGTCGGAGATCCGTCTCGATCACTTCTCGTTTGTGGTTCAACTTCTTTTTCCGATGAGCTTACAGGTGATCCGGCGGCCTCGCTTGATTGGTAGGTCCCGTCCTCTGCGTTGGAGTTGATCATCGGGCTTCGAACGTTTGAACAGGGAGTTCCTCGTGCGCGGGTACCGGGCGGCCATGGTGGAAGGGCGTTCATTAACTCTTAAAACAACAACTTGCGTATTGCTTTTACAATATTGGGAAACACCGCAAAAGTTTGCGCCTTGGGCCCGCGGCCCATTACGACAATTCCCACAATCACGCGGTATGCTGTTCGGTTTGTATAAAAATCGATTGTCGCCAAAATGGCGTGAAATACGCCAATTTTCATTAAGTTTTCCGGCGACTGTTGACGATGACAACCGTCGTCAGAAACCTCGTCGTATGTCGCCTCAGATGTATGACACTCGCATGGGACCATCGACTGTCGTCGACGATTAACCGTGACTTCCGATGGTCGTGAACAATGGTCGAAGGTCTCCCTGCGCTCTTCGATAATTGAAGGCGACCGTTGACATTCAGCCATTGGTCCTCAAGAGCGACCATCGAGTTCC
>Ga0307511_10005118_pt1 | contig 13361 bp, 6 predicted proteins | sample 13_EM_MG_FD_200266 | JGI IMG/M metagenome (GOLD analysis project Ga0307511, IMG submission 200266) | Populus trichocarpa ectomycorrhiza microbial communities from riparian zone in the Pacific Northwest, United States - 13_EM | ecosystem: Host-associated > Plants > Roots > Unclassified | place...
AACCCGATCTAATATATTTAATTTTTTTTTAATTTCAATCTTCAACATTGAATCTGTTGGAAAATGGAGCTTTGTAATTTTTTATTTGATTTTTTTGAAGTTATCTCAGTCTTATGACCTAGGTCACGAGCTTAACATGTTAGCCCAGGTTGACTTGAGTTGTTTTTTTAGTTGATTTTTTTTATTTCATCAATTAACAATAAGTTGGTTGGAAATTAGATTTCATAATTTTTTTTTATATATGCTTTCTATTGAGTTATCCCGATCTCATGATCCGGGTTGCGGGTTTAACATGTTAACTTACATTGACTCGAGTAGTTTTTTTATCCTTTTTTTAATTAATATTTTTTTTTCAATTCCACCCAATATCAAATTGATTAGAGATTGATCTTCATAATTTTTTTTTATTTACTTTCTATATATAAGATTATCATGGTTTCTTGATTTAAATTTCAAATTTGACAGATTAACTTAGATGAATCTTAGATGTTTTTATTTTAATATTTAAAAAATACATCCAATATACTTTATGTTTTGAATTTATAATTAATTTTTTTATTTGAAAATATGTTAACATCGTTCGTATATTTTTTATATTAAAAAATTAATTGGATTCAGAGTCATAAAAATAATAGGTTTTCTCTAAAAATCGGTATGCATCACTTTCAAAACATGAACGCTCACATTCTCCCAACGGAGGAAAAAATGCCTTTAGATGTTGTCAAAAGAAGACGCCTTTATAATTACAATTTTTTATACCCATTTTCCCATATCCCAAAAGGCTGATGATTATGGCATTTTCGGATAACATTTTCTTTTTTTTTAAAAAAAGAAAAAAAATGATAAATACAGAGGTGTTTAGCATTGAAAAGAAAAATAAATTAAAGGACCTGCCGTCAATAAAATTTGGCAGCAAAGAAGAATATAATTGACCAGTCAATGAGGACCTGATAACTATAAAAAAAGAGGCGCATGGACGGGCGCACCCACATGTTAACTTTTCCACACGGTCACAATAATCTCGTCAACGTGTAAGCATCTTGTAGCTCTTCGTGCCCCCATCTCATTCAATATGATAGAACCTCTCCACGTGACAATCTTACAGGCATCCGCACCCTCTTACTCATTCCGTTTCCCACTTCCCGTGACGTTATTTATAAGCATCCACCGTCTCTCTTCTTGGCAAGATAAGAAAAGCCCTCTTGGAAGGGAAGGAAAAAAAAATGGTGAGAGAGAGAAGGGAGAGAAGGGATCATAACCGGCGTTACAGGGGAGTGAGGATGAGAAAGTGGGGAAAATGGGTAGCAGAAATAAGGCAACCAAACAGTAGAAATAGAATATGGTTAGGTTCATATAATACCGCAGAGGAAGCAGCAAGAGCATATGATGCTGCTGTTTTATGTTTACGTGGGCCTTCGGCGACGTTTAATTTTCCATCGAATGTACCGGAAATTCCTGCAACGACAGAGATAATGCCTCCCGCGCAGATTAGGGAGGTTGCTTTTAGGCATGCAAGAAGGGGGAGTACTTTGGAAGCTGCAGAGAGGATTGTGGAATCTGGGTTGTTTGAAGGGCCGTCTGGGATGAGTGGAGAGGTTTATCTGGGTGGCGAAGGCGATGGGGCGGAAAATTTAGAGGGAGTTTCGAGTGGGGTATGTTATCAAACATCTGGTGTGTGGACAGTTTAAGTTTGTTTGAGGTGCTTCTTCTTCTTCTTCTTTACTGTCCCGTGACTTGGGAGTGTCGATTGAGCTGATAGAATTAATTGACATAGAGAGGAAAGTTTTGGTCGAAGGAATTGATTGGAAATTTTGGTTGATACATGTTGGGTCTACCTTTTTCTTTGATGTAAAAAAGAAAAAAAAAAGGGAAAATGATAATAATAGTTTTTTTTTTTTAATGAAATAACCATCTTTCTATGGCAAAAGAAGAGGGTGCTTGCTCTTGATATCAGATTTTCATTTCATTTCATTATTATTATTTTTTAAAAGTTGATTAGGAGACAAGGAAAGGAGATGATTAGTGTTTCTTTAATGATTAAAAGAGCTTTTTAACGTAACAAAATGAATGCCTTCTTCTCTTAAAACAAAATCTTTACACACCTTTTTTGGTAAGAGCTCGAATTATGAATAATGAAATAGACCTATGAACCTATGAAAGAGATCAGGTCTGAGAAGAGGTCACGAGAAGCGATTAGAAGATGTCAAGGTAATTAATTATAAGGATTCATGTGATTATTCTGAACAAAAACCTATAGTAGATTGTACTCGTGGAAATTATAAATTAGGAAATATATGATTGTTAGAAAGGAAATGCATTAAAAGGAATACAAGTTGTTTGCTTCTGGTTTATTATGAATAATTTGTATAGATTTAGAAATTATAGTTCATGAAATTATGTTGAAAAAAAGGTAATTTATCTATCTTAAAGGTTTATAATTTCTTAAATAAATCTAAAATCTAACTTAAATAAATTAGAAAACCTGAAAATTAGGTTTAATCTATCTTGAAATTCTTTAAGCATCAACTTTTGACACTTGATTATTGGCAATAAACATTAGGCTGGTCCATTGATTTTTTTGTGGCTAAAAATTTCTTATACTTTAATATCTTAAAGGTTAGCTCTAAAATATTTTTACTGGAGTATTAAAGTGTTCTTCATTTTCATGAGAGAATTCTTGTAGATCCTAATTTAAATATTTTTAGGATTTATACAACCCTCGATGACATCTTGAGTTTCTTCCTCATCGAATCTTGATGGTTGATCCTATAATGTTCTTATAATGCTTTATTTTATAATACTTCAGGTGCTAATGAAACTATTTTGGTGAAATTTAACTGTCTCAATTCCTGAGAGATTGCACCAAATATTCGAGTTCCCTTTGGATTTTCTTCTTGATCAATTACAACTACAGCGTTGTCATCATATTGTATTATCAAACCGTTGTCGCGTTTGAGTTCTTTAGAAATACGCACAATTACAATAGGCTCCTCACCTTTGCCAACATACGATTTAATTTTGCAATCTATCTCTGAATATCTTTTATCCCTAGTTCTTGAACACCTCTTTTAAATTTTATAATATGTCCTAATATTTCTTCTATCACCAGTTCTTGAACACCTCTTTTAAATTTTGTAATATGTCCTTGCATTTCTTCTATCACCAGTTCTTGAACATTTCTCTTCCGATAGAAAACCTCTTCATCCTCTCTTGTCCAAACATGTTATGCTTTACGATCTAATTCAACCATGATTATTTCAGCACACAACACTAAACACCAAGAATCATTGGGCTCTAATATCAACTGATGTAAATAAAAATAACACAAGAAATAAAACAAGTACAAGAACATATAATTATGCTTCTTGTTGAAAATGAAAATTAAAGGCACCAAACAATGCTATTTCAAAAGCATGGCGTGATTGTCATCTCCCTCATGCATGTATGACTTTTGTTCTTGTTTTTTTTTTTTTTTTGCAGCTATTTTTAGCCCAACTTTAAATACAAGTTTCTCTTTCTCACATGAACATTAAATGACAACAAACACACCCACCTCTTCCTATGCACTTGTATTTCATTTTCATCTAAAGACCCACTTTATTATCTCCATATGATGGTAGAAAATACATGCCAAAGTAGCCAATCTTAACATGGTGTACAACAATGGTGGATGGCCAATATTGACTCAATAAGATCAATAAACAAGATTATCTCATCTAAAAAAGTTCTAAGACCTTTCCCTGCCTATAAATAGAGGGACATGGTGAGCAAGAAGGGGGGTATAAAGAGAAAGAATTCAAACTTGAGAGAGAGATAATGGATAAGAGAGGTTTAAGTGCAAACCAATTTGTATAAGAGAAAGAAAAAGGAAAGGAAAGAAAAGAAAAGAGACCATGCCGAAACACCAAAAAACCCAAATTATAAGGAAGAAAATAATGTGGTTTTTTGGTCATTAAATCGATTCATTTAAAACCAAAGAGTTCTAAGGGGTAGAAAGAAGCAAGAAAAATAAGTATTAACCAAAGATAAAAGAGGAACCCTTATTTAGAGAGAAAAAAACCACCATAATCATCTCCACCACTAGCTAACCACCATAACAGCCATTAGAAGCTTGTATAACACCTCTATATTCTGCTGAAACCATCATTGAAGTAAGTCATAACTCTTTTTCTTCTTTTTCTTTCTTTAGGGTTTATGGAAAAACAGTGTATAATGTTACATTTTATTTTAAAATACATGAACAAGATAAAAAAAAAAAAGGTGTTTTTAGACTTAGTTAGGATAAATTTAGACATTGCATATTTTTTTATATCAAAAATACAAAAAATATGATGGTTAAGTATGTGAAAAATGCATGGATAAAAATTTAAATTTGAGCTTTTTAGGGTTTTTGTGTGTTATTGAGGTTTTTCATGCCTCTTATTTTAAAAAAAATCAGAATAAATATGATAATTTTAATTAGAAGACAAATGCATGAAAGAAAAATCAAAACTTGTGTTTTCAGGTTTGCTTATAACCTAGACTTGGAATGATAAAGTTAGGGTTTTGAAATATGCTTTGTTTTTAAATGATGATGCATGCAAAAGACTCTAGTTCAAGTGTTGCATGCTTTCTTGATTATGAAAAAAATCATGACATGTTTTTGTTTATTTAGATGATGCATGAATGAATAATATGAGATTTGAGATCTTTTATTCTTAGGATTTAATTGTTATCTAGAGTTTTATTTCCTATGCATGTAGTTATTTTCATATTCATGTTCATGCTAAAAAATGTGTTTCAAATTCCATGCATTTTGGCCAAACCTCTCACAAATCAAAAAATATATTTTTGCATTTAATTAGTATTCATGCAAGTTTTGTAATTGACATGTTATTTCCATGTTCTCATTTTACTATGGCATCTCCCCATTTCTAAAAAAGAAGAAAAACAAAAATTAATTACTATAATGCTTGTTTTTATATAAGGTTTTATAACTTGTTTATAAAACCCATTAAGATTTGGTCCATATTAAAAAGGTTCTTATGGGCTGACATTCCAAAACCCTTTCAAAAATCTAAGATAAGTCTAATATAGTGTTTTAGGATAGTCTAATTCGTTATTAAAATCTCTTTTTTTTTTAATGAAATCAAATTTCTTTTTGTAAAATTGACAAAATCTCATTTTTATGTATTAATGTTAAGAATTTTATAAAATCGATGAAATCACCTATTTTAAGGATTAACATCAAGGATTTCTTAAAATTGATAAAGTCACCTATTTTAAGGATTAACATCAAGGATTTTCTAAGCTGATAAAATCGCCTACTTTTAGGCATTAATGTAAAATATTCTCCTAAATAAACAAAATTTTCTATTTTTAGGGATTAACATCAAATTTTTGTTTTATCAATGATTCTCCTATTCTCAAGGACCGATACTATTTTTCATTAAAATAAATCATGAATAAAATTTTAAATAAAGTTAGGCAATCAATATCATGAATAAGATAAATTTAGGAAAACACATACTAAAGGTAATCTTTTATTTGAAAGGATACGGTAAGAGTGATGTTTATTTTTTCTTAAGCATAACTAATACAATGCCTGAATTTCTAGAATTAGTGTCTATTTTAGGATTTCTCATTTCCTTTAATTACCAGGTGGTGGCTCCATTTATTTTTGTTTTTCCCTTCAAACATTCGTCGAGTCCTATAATGTTTTGTCATAGTATGACAATAATTATGAGGAATCTTATTGTATCAAAGCATTGTTCCAAATGTTTCTAGTCAATGCTCTATTAAGATTGGACATTAATTGGAGCTATTAAGACTTATACACATTGTTTTTTTTTTCTTTATGAAAGGAAATAGATATTCTCATAAGGTGATGTGTGAGAGATACTTACAACTAATAAACAGGTGCTTGTAAAATAACAAGTACACTAAACCCAATAGAGATTACTCATATATATAGAAAGACTCATGTGACAGTTGTGTAAGTGATTCTTAAATTTGAAATCACTAAATTATCTTATAAAGAGAATGTTATATTTTGATACTAACTATATGTTCCCTTAATCAAAGGTAAAAAAATGGACACATATTAGGTATAACATAAACTATATGAAGGTATTTAAGTAATTAGAAGATGATTCATCACCGTAGGTGAATTAGAGAAATTTTATACATGTTTTTAAATAGTATTGATTGTAAAATTCTTGCGCAAGACAAAATGAAACTTGAAAAGGGCTCAAATCTTATTTGAAGAATCAATGATTATGATATTAAAAATAAACATATTTCATAGAGCATACATACTCTATGCTTTAATAACTATATACAAACATTCTTGATAAATGAACAATAACTAAACTAAGAAACTAGCTATTGAAAGGTTAAGTTAAACTATATATGACTTTCCTAATATTTGAAGGATCATGACATTTTAGTAGATGTTGCATTTGATCTTCAAATATAAATTAATCAGTTTTTTGAATTAAAAGTGAGTTAAATTTTTTAATTTATTTGATCCTATTATGATTATGATTAGGATTATGATTTATATTTGGTGTAATATATTAGAAACCTAATGGGTCACAAATATTAAGAGTTACTAGTACAAAATTAAATCAAGATAATTAATCAAGTATGACTTAATTATAAATAAGTTTTGGAAATTAAAGACTAAAATTTAATAACAAGGGATTACAATTATTGACTTAGAAAAATCAAGTAGGGACTTGATTGCACAAATTTCTAATAATTGTCTTTAAATAATATATGTGATATTTTTAAAGGGGAAAATGATATTTTTTTTTATTAATATGGAATATAAGGTTTTTTTTATTCTATAAATAAAATGTTATGCCTGATATTTGTCTTAACATATACAACTAAAACAAAAGAAAAGAAAAGAGTTAGCGTATATCAATCATTCTCTTCTAAAAAGGTTTAGAAGATTTTTAATATTGTGATTCGTATAGATTATTATTGGAGATCGATAATTGAATGACTTATTATGACTTATGACAACCTAACCTCAAAGACTTAGCCAAACCTTAGAAAGATGAATTGATTTTTAGGTAATCTTTGCTCACACCTTAAACAACCCTATATTTTCTAATGAGATCCATGAGACTAAAAAATTTAAAATTACTTTTTTTTACTGTATTTATATGTTTTAGGAAACCCAATAAAGATATCATCAAACTGGTTGTTAATTTCTAAAGACATGTATTCATTGTGTGTACAAAATCAATTGTATTATCTTTGGTAGCAAAACCCAATTGTTATGCTAAATTTTCATTGGATTGACCATGGCTCTCTTCATCATTTTTATTATATCATAGTCATATAACTTGAACAACCAATATTTTATTATCAACTCTAAATCTATTTGTTGTTCTAGGATTAAAGAAACTATAACACCTAAGAGGAGGATGAATTAGGTGTATCACTAATATTAACAAATAATGCAAATTAATTCAAATAAACATAATAACTAATAATATAATTAAAGTGCTTAAAGTAAAGAGATAGGGAAAGAATTTGTTAATTTGTTTTTTAATGTGGTTTGACAGTCTACATCCACACCTCAAGTACCAAACTATACTTGAGTATTGTATTCTTTAACTTGTCTAAGCTTTAGAGTACAATGACCATTTGATAATCCACACCAAGATTTTATACCACTTGAAGATATTCTTTCTTCAAGATTTTTCTCCCACTTATAGATATTCCCTCTTCAATATTTTTCCCTTGGTAAAAATACCTCACTAAAATCAAAAGTTTTTCCCTAACTCTCAAAAGTTTACAAGTGTAATTTTTGTTATCATAATTTACTCTCTTAATAGAATGGATATTACAATTGAAACTTCTAATATCTCAATATCTCACAATATAACACATATAGGATTAAAAAAGTTTAAGTGTAATAAGAATGAGAATATATACTATTGTGCTAGATTATGAAGGTTTTATTACATAAATTTTAAGTATAATTAAAGATTGATATTTTTGTTATGTTTTCACTTAGAACAACTTGTATATGATATATGTTCAGAATCCCTTTCTAATTTTACAATTAGACAAGTTATATATATGTTTATACTAAAAACTAACTGTTTATAGCTATCATAGCTCCACCAACAGCTAAAACAGTCGACCAGTTTTGATTGGTCAAGCCAATCGGTTGATTAGTTCATGCAGAGTTCCTAGGTGTTCATTGTTGATGAATAAGCGATGGACCAATTCATTTATTCATACCAAATGGTCGATCGATTCATTTAGAATTCTAGTTTTGAAAAATTAACCTAGGTGAATTCTTAGAATCGTCTATTTTAGATTATATTAGATTATTTGTCAATCCTTTAATGCATGCAAAGTGAAGTGTGTGAGTTCATTTTAATTGTGCTATCAAATAAGATATAAAGATTTACAATCAGCATTTAAAATGAATACTAAATATAAGTCTTCATTTTTCTTCTTGGACTTCTTGATTGATTTATTCATGAAATCCTTCATACTTGTTGATATTTTCTTTGAATAAACTTGTTTAAAACTTATCATCAACAATGCATATTATTAGTCAATTTACAACTTTATTGTTATCATCAAAATATATAAAAACATGAATATTTGACCTAAAGGTCAACAACTTTATCTACATACCTTTAACTTAATCTCTTAACTATACTTTTAGAGTTCTTCCTATTACTTTCTTTACTAAGTAGTCTTTCATCAAAAAAGAAATTTTCTAGTATCTCGAGTATAGAAGCATTGAAGATGATATGTAGTGTCTTTTTATACAAGATAAATTTTTTTGACTAGTGGCCTATAGTCTTTGAGAAATCTCTCACATGAACGTATTTAAAGTGACATTTTATTGCTTCAGTCACTTCTTTAACTTGTTCTAGGCCATTAAAAGCCACAATATTTGGACAAGCTCTATTCATAGTATAATACATTGGTATTAGTATGTTCCAGGCTATAAAAAGTCATCATGTTTAGAGAAGAAAAAGGTTTGATAGGCTAAGAGACAACACAAAAAAAAAAACTGTGAGAACATAAGACAAATAACACAATTGAGTGGTATAAAAAGTAAAGTGTTTTTACCTAAGAATTCATTTGGATACCTTTAACTTAATCTCTTAACTATGTTTGCATAGTTCTTTCTATTGCTTTCTTTATTGGGTTGTTTTTCATTAAAAAAAATGATTTTTTTTACTTGAAAGGATTTAAAATGTTATTTTATTGCTATTGTCACTTCTTTAACTTTTTCCAGGCTATTAAAAGTCACTATGTTTGGATGAGTTTTATCCAAAGTATAAAACATTGAGAAGAAAATGAAATAGAGGAATCCTAGTTTTATAACTAACAATTGAGGGTTGTATGGTTCACAAGAATAATAATTGTTCTTTGAAATCGGATCTTTACTAGTTCAAATTATAGATCCCAATAAGTTATAACACTTTTTCAATCTATAGTGTTTTCTTCCTTTTCAGTATATGTCCTTTAACAACGAGGAAGAAATACCCATTAAGATCTTGTCCTCATTAATGCTAGAGGGGATAATTTAATGTCACTTTTATTTGTGATGTTTAGAAGGATTTCTACATATGTTTTTAAGAGAAAATATGAAAGGAGGATTATAAAAGGCTCCCTCTTAAGTAAGAGTCTAGATTAAGACTTGATTTCACATTGTTGATCCCTTAAAAATAGGCAATTTCCTATGCCTGAACCCACCATACATTCCATAAAGTTTTTCCTTCATCATAAATGGCTAATCCTCATATTTAGTTTAGCATTCTCCCAATTCCTTATAAATATAGTTGAGAATAAAAGGCTTTAATTCCATTATTCTACCTTTAGCCAATGTCATTGTCGTCTTTAGGTATGCTTTAGTGGGTTTAATAGACATGGAACAAATCAAATACCTACATATCTAATATAGTAGGAAAGTTATTATTCTTTGTGTGAGGGTAAGTATGTTTTTTCTTTCCCTCTTTTTATTATGGTAATGAATTTAGGAGCGCCCAACACTAAATCTCTTTATTAATATTTGAATGGAAGGAAAAAGCTCCTTACCTGTTAGATATAAGCCTCTTATTATGGCCAGGTCATACAAGTCAATATTTTTCACTCTATACCTAAATAAAAAAGCGTTACTAGATTTTGACACACACACAGAGTAGCCAATAATTCTTTGTTAGGTTTGGTGGTGAATTTGGATAGCTAAATGACATAAAAAATATTTTGACATTTCCATTGTTCATTGAAGTCTTATTGCATCCTATTTAGATACCTAATATATAATCTGCAACAAGAATACTAGGCTATATTGAAATTGATTTCTTCTAAATATTTGACATCGTCATCTTCTAATGGAAGTCTTTTCTTTTTCGATGACTAATGTGAATACATGTTCTTCATAAGATGGTTGTTTTTTTCTTATAAAATAAGCCAAGCCATTCTCCTTTTGTGTTTTTTGCAACATTGATTATGAATAAATTGAAATGAGATAAACTATCTGTATGATTTTGGAAACTAGTAATAAGCATAATATTGGTGCAACAAAGCTTGAGGCTGTTATTTTGGTGTCTTTTAGGAAGAAGAAAAAGGTTTAGAGTTCTTAATTTTTTCTTTGTGAAAAAATATCTTGAGCTTTTAAAAGAAAAATTGAGGGTTTTACATGCAAAATGAATAACCGAAGAAAAATAAAGCAATAGGATTCTAAACATTGCACCTAAAAGCCAAAGCATGCATGATTTTTGAAAAGAAATAATTGATTGATATGTCAGACAAGCATAAGAGCATGGTCAATATTTTTGGGTAACAAGTGCTCCTTTCCATGTCATTTATGGTCAATTAATTTGTTCGATTTCAGCATTAAATGATATAGGATATCACTTCATTTTTTTTTTCTAAAACAAAGAAATATAGAGGCATTATTTATACCAAAAATAAACATCCATTTATTGACTACATAAGAAAATTAATCGTCCATAGAAGACTGAAATCGATTGTGATTTAAGAAATCAACCATAAAAGATAAGAAACAATTGACCAAGGGGATTATATGTCATGATCATTCACGAGTGCTAGAAGACATGATTGACTAGGAAAAGGTAATTAACCATATAGATAGTGTTTCAAGTTATTAACCGGAAGATCAAGTCCTACTCTAAGTAAAAGTCTATAACATATTATACTTGTAAAAATTACAAATTAGTAAGAATACATGATTGCTCGAAAAGAGACATACTAATAGATATACAAATTGTATTAGGATTTTGTAAGCTCCTGGTTTTCCATGGATAATTTTTATAGAGTAAGGAATTGTAGTTCATACAGGATTTGAACTATGTAACAATGTAAATAGACCATTCAGTTATCGTAAAAGATGATTAGGAAAGAGACATACTAATAGATATATAAATTGTATTAGGATTTTGTATCTCCTAGTTTCCATGGATAATTTTTATAGAGTAAGGAATTGTAACAATGTAAATAGACCTTTCAGTTACCGTAAAAGATGATCATATCTAGATCTACAACTCTTATTTATGTAATTTACTATTTACTTCTTGCTTCTTTTAAATTCTATTTTATTTGGAACAATATATTTTTTCTTAGGAAATGAAATATTGGACACCCATACCTTTTTTTTAAAAAAATAAAATATTGAACACTTATACATTTGGTTTGTGACAATGGTACTTCTTTTTCTTCGGAATTAATTTTCTAATTATAGACTATTTATTTGTTTTGCCTGGAGTTAAGTTTCTATTATAGTTTTTTCTTCTATATTATTATTGGAAGAAAAAAACAAAAAACAGGTAGCAATTGATCAAGAAAATTATGCATCATATCAACAAATACCCGTGTGTGTATGGGTTGGTTTGGATCTTGGTCGTCATTAGGGCAACACCACATTTGTAGTAGCTGAAAATAGGCTCGGAAAGAACTGCAAGAGCATTAAGCATTTGGATACAAGATGTCATAACCCAATTTTTGATCATTTTATTTTATTGTTAGTATTACTATTACTATTATTTTATTTACTGAAAAATGATAATAAAAAAAATGAAAAAATGATGATGAAAAAAAAATAAAAAAATAAAGAATAAATTAAAATTTGGGTTAAGGGCAACATGATTAGAAGTTTTGAGACTTAATTAAGCTTGAAATTAATTTAATTAATCAAATCAAGGATTTAGTTGAAGAAATACCAAAATTTGAGGTTTTATTGGGGTTCAAATTGCAAAATTAAAATCCAAGGACTAGCTTGAAAATGGCGCGGAAATGCAAGGATCCAATTACATTTTAACCAGGGGCTTGGTTGCAGCCTTTGAAATTGGAAAACGGAGTCGTTTTGGGCAGGCGACTGTTCGCTCGTTTTCTTCCTCTGCAGCGGCTCCGCCATTAAACGCAGGGACGTTTCTCCATTGAATGGAGCGCCCCACGCCATTACTGTCGGCTGTTACAGCGCCGATCTATCTCCCAGCCCTATAAAAAACCGGTTAAAGGCAACCTCGCGAAGGGGGACTGCAGGAAAGAAAAACAGAGGACTGCAGGAAGAAAAACAGGGGGGCAACACGAAAAAGCCAGGGGACCAGAGGAAAAACTGGTGAAAAACCAAGGGAGGATAGAAAAACAAAAAACGCTAAAACAGGCCGGAGAGATTGCTGGCCTTCCTTCAGAACTCCAGCTTAAGGGATTCCAATTTCCCCTCTCCCCAGAGCACAGGCTCAACACACCAAACGCACCAGACGAAGAAAAAGCTAGAGAAAAGGACAAGGGCATAATACAGAGACACAGCAGAGGAAACGAAGCAGACACAGGGGGGAGAAAACGAACACCAAAGGAAGAAAACAGAGGACTAAACCCAGCTTTGGTTTAGTCCCAGAATTCAAGCATAACACAGAATAAAACAGAGCAAGAAAACAAAGAAAAAAGCAAGCACAAAAAGAAGAACCACCCGAGAGAACCGGCATCGTCATCTTCTTAATTCCTTCATCCCAAGAACTGAGAAAACAGAAAAAAAGCAGAAAAGGCGGTGGGCAAGGCAGCAAAGGAAAGCAGAAGGCAAGGTCAGACGCAAACGGGAGGCACCACCGCGCTGCAACCATCTTCGTCGTCTCCAGAAGCAGGTACGCCCATTCTACTTTTATTCTCTGTGTTCAATATTTTATTGAACACAGTGTGAAGGTAATTTAATTACCTTCACAATGTGTGCATCTTGCCCAGCCGGGTCACTGGCTTGGGCCAGTGACCGGGCTGGGCTAGCTGGGTCTAGCCCAGCCCATGTGGGTTGAGCTGGGCCCAGCCCCAAAAAAATATATGCTGGGCTGGTCCAGCCCAGCCCAAAAAAATATATATAT
>Ga0307511_10005119_pt1 | contig 13360 bp, 12 predicted proteins | sample 13_EM_MG_FD_200266 | JGI IMG/M metagenome (GOLD analysis project Ga0307511, IMG submission 200266) | Populus trichocarpa ectomycorrhiza microbial communities from riparian zone in the Pacific Northwest, United States - 13_EM | ecosystem: Host-associated > Plants > Roots > Unclassified | place...
GACTTGGTCTAGACCTGCACGGCTCACGGAACTCCCCACACGTTCTCCAGGAGCGGCAGCATGCGCAAAAAGACCAAGTGGTACGCGGGCGTGCTCGGGCTCACCACGGCCGGGGCCATCGTGCTCTCGTCCGGGGCCGCGAGCAGCCACGGCTACACCGACCTTCCCATCAGCAGGCAGAAGCTCTGCGCCAACGGCACGGTGACGAACTGCGGTGACATCCAGTACGAGCCGCAGAGCGTCGAGGGCCCCAAGGGCTTCCCGGCCGCCGGCCCCGCCGACGGCCAGATCTGCAACGGCGGGATCAGTCGCTTCGCCCAACTCAGCGCACCGAAGGCCCCGTCCGGCGCCGCCTGGCCGACGACAAAGGTGACGGGTGGTCAGTCGTACACGTTCCGCTGGCAGTTCACGGCGATCCACGCGACGACGGACTTCAAGTACTACGTCACCAAGGCGGGTTGGAACCAGAACCACAACCTGGCCCGCTCGGACCTCAACACCACCCCGTTCCTCACCGTCCCCTACAACGGCCAGCGCCCCTCGTCGTCCACCATCTCCCACACCGGCACGCTCCCGTCCGGCCTCTCCGGGCACCACGTGATCGTCGCGGTGTGGACGATCGCGGACACGACCAACGCGTTCTACTCCTGCGACGACGTCACGTTCTGAGGGCGTGAGGTTCTGAGCATTGCTTGAGACAGTCCGGCATCCCCCGGGGGTAGGTTCCCTCCATCAAGCGGTATCCGACCTCGGGGGAAGCATCATGGACCTGATCATCTACCTCGTCCCAAGCCTCGTCATGGGCTTCGCCCTCTTCATGGGATATCGCGTGACGCGCCGCTGGCTCCAGGTGCGCGGTGCCTGGAACAGCGGGCTGACGGCCGAGGGGCGTTGCCTGCGCTCGTACACGACGGTGAGCGGCGGGCGCGGTGACACCTCCGTGCGCACCACACTGCACCACGTGTACGAGTTCACCGCCCGCGACGGCAGCTCCGTGCGGTTCGAGGAGGAGGGCGGCCGGGGGACCGTCATCGAGGGCGACTACGTCACCGTGTACTACACCGACGGCCGCGAGGTGGTCGCCACCGCGCACGAGCCCAGCCGGGGCAAGCAGGCGGCGGTCACCTTCGGCATCCTGGCCTTCCTCGGCGTGATCGTCGTGTTCTGCGTCGGCTTCATGGCCTCCTACGCCACCACCTTCGCGGGCTCGGGCCCCGAGGGGTTCTGACCGGCACACCCCTCCACATCTGACGGTACGTCAACTACCGTGCGCCCCCATGGAGTCCAGGAGGCGTACCGTCGCGGAACTCGTACAGGCACGGTGGGACGACCACCGCCCGGGACTGTGGTGCGAGACGGGCAGGGTGCTCACCCACCACGAGGTGGCGGTCGGCGCCGCGGCCAGAGCGGCGCTCCTCACCGACCTCCTGCCGCCCGGCACCGCACCCCACGTCGGCGTCCTGCTCGACAACACCCCCGAATACCCCCTGTGGTTGAGCGCGGCGGCCCTCGCGGGCGCGGCCGTCGCCGGTATCAACCCCACCCGCCGGGGCCCCGAACTCGCCCGCGACATCCTGCACACCGAATGCCGGATCCTGGTCACCGAGCGCGCACACCTTCCGCTCCTCGACGGCCTCGAACTCCCGGGCGTACGCGTGCTGGTGACGGACTCTCAGGACTACGGCGACCTCCTCGCGCCGTACGCGAACACCAAACCGGACGCCTTCTCCCGGGCCGCCCCCGACGACCGCATCCTGCTCTACTTCACCTCGGGCTCCACGGGCGCGCCGAAGGCCGCGATCTGCACCCAGGGCCGTCTGGCCGCCGCCGGAGCCTCGCTGGTCGACAGCTTCGGGGTCCGCCCGGACGACGTGCACTACATCTGCATGCCGATGTTCCACGGCAACGCGGTGATCGCCGACTGGGCACCGGCGCTGGCGGCCGGGGCGGGCGTGGCGCTGCGCCGCAGGTTCTCGGCGTCCCGCTTCCTGGACGACGTACGGGCGTACGGGGCCACGTACTTCACCTACGTCGGCCGTGCCGTGCAGTACATCCTGGCCACCGGGGAACGCGCCGACGACCGGGACAACCCGCTGCGGATGGGCTTCGGCACGGAGGCGGGGGCGGTGGACGCGGCGGCGTTCGAGCGGCGGTTCGGGGTGCGGCTGGTGGAGGGGTACGGGTCCTCGGAGGGCGGGGCGGCGGTGCAGTGGTCGCCGGGGACACCGGCCGGGGCGGTCGGGCGGGCGGCGCCCGGGCTCGCCGTACTCGATCCGGGGACGCGGACGGAGTGCCCGCCGGCGGTCTTCGACTCGGCCGGGCGGCTGCTCAACGGGGAGGAGGCAATAGGGGAGTTGGTGAATCGAGCCGCCAACCCCTTCGAGGGCTACTGGCGCAACCCGGAGGCGGACGCGGAACGCCGACGGGAGGGCTGGTACTGGACCGGCGACCTCTTCTACCGGGACACCGACGGCTACCTCTACTTCGCCGGCCGCACCGACGACCGCCTCCGCGTCGACAGCGAGAACCTCGCCGCCGCGATGATCGAGAACATCCTCGCCCGCTACGAGGGCGCCGACGCCGTGGCGGTCTACGCGGTGCCGGACCCGGTCACCGGCGACCAGGTCATGGCCACCGTCGCCGGGCGCTTCGACCCGCTCGCCTTCGCCGAATTCCTGCTGTCCCAGCCGGACTTGGGGACGAAGATGGCACCCCGGTTCGTACGGGTGGTGCGGCGGATGCCGGTCACGGCGACGAACAAGATCCATCGGGCGGGGCTGCGGCGGGAGGGGATCCGGTGTGCTGATCCGGTGTGGTGGCGGCCACCGGGGGAGGCGGCGTATCGACGACTGACTGCGGAGGACGCTGTCGTAGCAGCGGGGGCCAGTCGGATCGGCTGAGGATGTCGGCCAGTTCGCGGCGGGTACGGACGCCGAGTTTGGCGTAGGCGCGCCGGAGATGGTTGTCGACCGTGCGCACGGACAGGTGCAGTGCCTCGGCGATCTCCTTGCTGCGCAGGTTGGTTGCCGCGAGCAGGGCGATCTCGCGTTCGCGGTCCGTGAAGGCGTAGGTGGCCTCCGCGCTGGCGAGGAGCGGAGTGCGCACCCCGGGGCACCTGGCGGTGAAGGTCTCGGTCAGCAGGGACGCGGCGGTCGCGCGGCGCGGGTGACCGGCCCGGCGCCAGGCCGCGGAGGCCGACGCCGCGGCTTCGGCGGCGAGCAAGTGGGCGCCGACGGCGCCGAGTTCATGTGCCGCTGCCAGCAACAGGTCCGGATCGCCGGCGGCCAGAGCGGTACTGAGACGGACCCGGGCCGACGCGAGATGTCCGTCGCAGTGCCTGCTCAGCTCGGCCAGACGCGCGGTGACCTCCTTGGCGCCGCCCAGCCGGGCGATGTCCGTCAACAGCAGCATCTCCGAGGTGGGTTGGCCGGTGTCGCGGGCGGCCGAGGCCGCGGCGGCCAGGATGTCGCGGGCCTGGGACAGATGTCCGCGGGCGGCCTGGAGCCAGGCCTCGCCGAGGCGTTCCTCGCCCGCCTGGTGGCCCATGACCGGGTAGGTCCGCATCCGGACCACGGCCGCCTCGGCGGTGTCGAAGTCGCCCAGTAACGCGGCCGCGGCGGCCAGGCCTCCCCAGGCCTGGGACAGCGGCCGGACCTGGTGGTGGATCTCGCCCTGGGTGATGGCTTCGGCGTACCAGCGGCGGGCGGTCGCCGCGTCTCCGGCCAGCCAGCCCACTCTGCCGCGGTAGGCCGCGGCCCACACCCGGGTCTGAAACGAGTCGGTGTCCACCAGGTCGGCCAGAATGCCCTCCGCCACCTCCCCGGCCTGCGCCAGCTGCCCCGCGTCGCTCAACGCGAAGACCACGGGCACCAGTTGGGACGTCGGATGCGCCGGGCCCAGTGTCCGGTCGTCCACCTTCACATGGGCGGCGTAACTCGCCCGGCCCGAGTCGATCGCCTCGCGGGACCTGCCGACGTAGGCCAGCCCGGCGCTCCTGGACATCGAGGCGATCAGCCAGGAGTTGATGTCCTGGGTCTCCTGGACATTGGTGTCCAGGCCGTCGAGCAGCGCCAGGGCCTGGGCGGGGCGGCCCGAAACAGCCATCAGGGAGGCCTTGTTGAGCACGAGCAGGCGTTGACACGCGGGGCTGGTGACCTGCCGTAGCGCGGTGTCGTTGACCCGGAACGCCTCCTCGGTGTGCGCGGCGACCCAGAACAGATTCCAGGTGCGGACCATCGCGGCGGCGATCCTGTCCTCCTCCGACGCGGACCGCTGCTGGGCCTCCGCGAGGATCTCCTCCGCCCGCTGCCAGCGCCCGAGTTGGACCAGGGAATCGCCTTGGAAGAGCAAGGACTCGTATGTGCGGTCCGCCTCGGGAAGGGCTTCCAGCAGGGCGACGACCTGTTCGTAGTCGTGGACGTGGCGCGCCAGCGCGGCGGCCCGGACGATCAGGCCGGGATCGGCCGTACCGGTGGCGGCCAGTTGGTAGATGGCCACCCGGAGGGCGTCGTCGTGGCGTCTGCCACCGTACGCGCCGATCCGCTCGATCTGCCGGAGCAGCAGCGCGCGACGGCGGACGAGGGAGAGCCCCTCCCGCAGTGCCTCCCCGTAGAGCGGGTGGCTCACGACGACGAGTGTGCGCCGTTCGTCCTGCCGGACATCGATGAGACCGGCTTCGTCCAACTCGGCCACCACATCCATCGACGCGGCCGAGGCCGCGTCGGCCAACGAGACCGACCCGCACACCGCGAGCAGCTCCAGCACTCGGCGCGCCACGGTGTCCACCGCGGCGAGGCGGTTCCTGATCAGCTCGCCGAGTCGTGGTGTGGTCGGCAGCGCTCCTTCGGCGAGGGACCAGATCTCCCCGTCGCTCGACAGCGTCCCGGTGTCCAGCGCTCCGTGCACCAGCTCACGCAGGTACAGGGCGTTGCCCCCGGACGCCTCGAACAGGCGGTGGAGGGTGCGGTGCCCGAGGGGTGCGCCGAGTGCGGTGCGCAGCAGTCGTTCCGCCCCGCCCCGGTCGAAGGGTTCCAGGTCGATACGGCAGACCGCGTCGCCCCGCGCCAGCGCCTCCACGGCGTCGGCGTCGGCGTCGGCGGCTTCCGCGGCCGGGCCGCCGGTGCGTACCGTGGCGATCAACCGGATCGCGCCCGCGTCGAGCAGATGGCGCAGCAGTGCGGTGGACGCCTTGTCCAGCAGGTGCAGGTCGTCCACCAGGACCGCCCACCGGTCGTCTCCCCGGGAGCCGGCCAGCAGCCTGGCGACCTCGGCGAACCCGGAGACCGGGTCCGACAGATCCACACCCGCCGGTATCAGGTGGGCGACCGCGCCCATCGGTGCCGCTGCCGCGGCGGCACTCGCGGTCACCCGGATCCCCTTGGCCCCTGTGTCCACGGCCCGGGTGAGGAGTTCGTCGGCGAGCCGCGACTTGCCCACTCCGGCCGGTCCGAACACCACGACGGTGGTGCACGCGGGTCTGCGCCATGCCCGCTCGAAGGTCTCCAGCTCCCGGTCCCGCTCCACGAACGGCCACGGTAACTCCGGCATGTCTGTCCCCCGGTCCGGCGGCACCACTGACATGAGCCTGCCCAGCGTGGCATGCCTGCGGCACTTTCCGGAGGGGGCACGGCGCGGGCTCCGGGGCGGTTTGAGTAACGGTTACTCACTCCGTACTACGGCGACCGTTGCACGCTTTCTCGTGGATCCGCCGACCGACGAGTTCAGGAGAGCGACGGGGCTCTGCGGCCGAGGTCGGTGACGACTCGATCTCTGGAACGGGGAGAGAAACGGTGAACACCAAGAACAAGCTCGGCCGTGCCGCAGGCATCGCGATCGCGGCAGCGGGGATCGTGGCGCTGAACCTGCCGGGCGAGGCGTCGGCGAGCACCGCGGCGGCGGTCCTGCCGACCTGCACCATCCAGACCTTCGACGGGCACTTCCTGACGGCGGTCGACGGAGGCGGGCACACGACGAACGCGATCCAGAGCGACCGGACCGTTGCCTCGACCTGGGAGAAGTTCCAGCTCGTGCCCGCGGGAGACAGCATCCACGTCGGGCTGCGGACCAGCAACGGGAACTACCTCACCGCCGTGGGCGGCGGCGGCCAGGCCAACGCCGACGCCATCCACACGGATGCGACCGTCCTGTCGACCTGGGAGGAATTCCGCATCTACTACACTCCGTCGGCGCTCATCGAAGTGATCAGCGGGAACTATCTCACCGCGGTGAACGGCGGTGGCCGGACCACCGAAGCCCTTCACACGAATGCGACGATCTCGGGCGTCGGCTCGTGGGAAGACTTCCGGATCTCTTGCGTCTACGGGTGACGGGCATTCGCCCCAAGAACGGCCGAGGGCGTTCTCCACGGGGGGAGAACGCCCTCGGCCGATCTCTGCGTCTGCCCAGCGGTGGACCTACCAGCGGCCACCGGTGACGTGCGCGGGCCTCCAGTAGACGGCGGCCCAGACTCCGTGGTTCGCCGCGGCTCCCCAGCCCCGGCTCAGAGAAGTCAGCAGCTTGCCCGCGTTGGTGCAGAACCAGGCCGGGGCCTTGGCGGAACAGGCACGTACGGCGCCTGCGATCGTTCCCCGGACCATGTCCCCGTAGGAAGCGATGATCCAGAAGTGGTCCCCGGTCACACCGGTCGACAGTGCCTGGACGGCGTGTCCCTTGGCGGTGGACGTCGCGGAGGTGAGGGTCCCGGTGTTCTGCGCCGGTGCGTCGGTACGGACCGTGGCCACACCGGCGAAGGCTTGCTGGACTTCGCTGATGAGTCGCGTCCGGCTCTCCGGAGTCGCCGTCAGGCGTTCCCACTCCGACGACTCGGCAGAGGTCGGTTCTTGCGGGTTCACCGCGAACTGCCGGGCCGCGAGGGGACTGGTCGCCTTCTTGGAATCTTCTTGGGCACTGCCTGCCAGCAGACCGCCGGCGAGGGCGGTCACGACTGCGGCACCCAGCGCCGCGGCGATCCATCGGCGCCGCGGGGATCGGCGTACCGCGGACCGCTCTGTTTCACGGTTCTTCACTCGGTGTGCTCCCCTTCGTGATGCTTACTGGTAGCGCACGATGGTTCCAGTCAGGTCAGCACAAAGAGTGATATCTCTGGATTTTATGATCAATTGATCGGCCGTGATCACCCTTGTCATTCGTCGTGAGCGGCCCGCACACGACCAAGGGCACCCTCCCGAAGAAGGATGCCCTTGATCACACACAGTGCGCCGCCAGGGACTCGAACCCCGGACCCGCTGATTAAGAGTCAGCTGCTCTAACCAACTGAGCTAGCGGCGCATGACTCACGCCTTCCGCTGGATCTGAGTCTCGCGGAGGGCGACGAGAAAATACTACCTGGTCCGGAGGGGTGCTCCGGACCAGGTGCTAGATCGCGAGAGACAGCAGTACGGGACCCGCTTCGCGGTTCAGGGTGTCCGCTGCCTGGCGGAGGCGGTGGGCGTGTTCGACCGGGAGGGACAGGGCCAGGCAGCCCACCGAGGAACCCGCCGTGATCGGGACGGCCGCGCAGACCGTGCCCAACGCGTACTCCTGGAGGTCGAGGTGGGGGACGGTCGGCGGCTGGGTCTCCAGGCGGGAGAGCAGCAGCTTGTCGCTGGTGATGGTGCGCGAGGTGAGGCGGGCCATCTTGTGGCGGGAGAGATGGTCGCGGCGGCCGTTGTGGTCGAGCTGGCCCAGCAGGCTCTTGCCGAGCGCGGTGGCGTGCGCGGAGAAGCGGAAGTCGACCCACTCGTTGACCGCCGGGGCGGTGGGCCCGGCCGCGTACTGGGTGATCGTGACCTCGCCGTCGACGTACCGGCTGACGTAGACCGCCGCGCCCAGGGAGTCGCGCAGCCGGTCCAGGGTCCGCTGGATCTGCTTGCGCACCGCCTGGTCGCGGCCGGCCGCGGAGCCGAGTCGGCCCAGGGCCTCGCCGGTGACGTAGGCGCCGTCGGTGAGCTGCTCGACGTAGCCCTCGCGGCGCAGGGTCCGCAGCAGTATGGTCAGGCGCTCGACGCCGAGGCCGGTGCGGCGGGCCAGTTCGGTGTCCGTGACACCGGTGGTGTGTCCCGCGACGGTCTCCAGGACGCGCAGTGCGTCCTGTACCGAGTGGTAGGGAGCGGTCGGCTCGTGCATCAGCGCCACGGTGTTTCTCCCTGCGCTCGCTTTTTGGGCCGTGATACCGGACAGCGAATCCTCTCCACGATAGCTGTCAAACGGCCGATGTGGAGCGGCTGTTGGCGAGATTGTGGCCCTCCTCATGCCCTCCCAACTGGGGTGCGGGACCTTTGGCATATGTCATCGGCATGCCACGTGGCGTGGACCTTGGGTGTTCGGTTGTTCACCTGGCGTAGTTGAACAAACGTCAAAGAATCGCGCCGAGAAACTCCCGGGTCCGCTGATGTTCCGGATCGCCGAAGATCCGCTCCGGCGGGCCCGATTCGATGACCTTGCCCGCGTCGAACATCAGGACCTGGTCCGAGATGTCCCGGGCGAAATTCATCTCGTGGGTCACACAGAGCATGGTGATGTCGGTGGTGCGGGCGATGTCCCGCAGCACGTCGAGCACGCCCGCGACCAGCTCCGGGTCCAGCGCGGAGGTCACCTCGTCGAGAAGCAGCACCTGCGGGCGCATCGCCAACGCCCGCGCGATCGCCACGCGTTGCTGCTGGCCGCCGGAGAGCTGGGTCGGGCGGGCGCCGGCCTTGTCGGCGAGACCCACCAGGTCGAGCAACTCCAGTGCGCGTGCCTCCGCTTCGTCCTTGGGCATGCCCAGGACGGTGACCGGCGCCTCGGTGACATTGCGCAGCACGGTCATGTTCGGGAACAGGTTGAACTGCTGGAACACCATCCCGATCTTCTTGCGTATCTCACGGATCTGCTTCTCGGGCGCGGGGAAGAGCTGCTCCCCGTCGACGGTGATCGTGCCCTCGTCCGGCTTGGTCAGGGTCATCAGCAGCCGCAGGATCGTGGTCTTGCCGGACCCGGACGGGCCGATCAGGGTGACGTGCTTTCCGGACTCGACGGAGAAGTCGAGGTCGTCGAGCACGGTGTTGGACCCGAAGCGCTTGGTGACGTGGTCCAGGTGGATCAACTCGCTGCCGTCCACCGGGGGGTTGGCGTTGGCGTCGGCGGGTTCTTTCGTCAGGGGCGTGTCAGCGGACAAGGCGTCGCTCCAGGGCTCGGATCAGCAGGGAGGCGGGATAGGAGATGAGGATGAAGGCCACGCCGATCACGGTGATGGGCTCGGTGAACTGGTAGTGGTCCTGGGAGAACAGGCGGGCCTGGCCCATCAGTTCGAGCACGGTGATCACCATCAGGATCGGGGTGTCCTTGAGCATGGCGATCACGTAGTTGCCGAGCGCCGGGATCACCCGGCGGATCGCCTGCGGCAGGATCACGGCCGTCCAGGTCCGGCGCACCGGCAGGTTCAGCGCGGTGGCCGCCTCCCACTGGCCGACGGGCACCGCCTCGATGCCCGCGCGGTAGACCTGCATCGTGTACGTCGAGTAGTGCAGCCCGATCGCGAAGACACCGGTGGTCAGCGCGGAGAAGGTCAGCCCCCACTCGGGCAACACATAGAACAGGAAGAACAGTTGCACCAGCAGCGGGGTGTCCCGGACGAACTCGGTGACGACCCCGACTGGCCAGCGCACCCAGCGAGTTGGCGCTCGCATCAGCAGCGCCCACACCAGGCCCAGCGCGAAGGACATCAGCGACCCCAGGAGCAGGATCTGCAGGGTGACTTTCAGGCCGTCCCAGAAGTACGGCAGGAAGTCGCTCACGGCGTTCCAGTCCCACTTCACGCGACGCCACCTCCGACACCCGTGGTCTGCGCGCGCTTCAGCTCACGCGCGGCCTTCTCGTTGCCGGGCGCCTTGCCGATGCCCGCCTTCAGCTTCTTCTCCAGTCCGCGCATCAGCCGGGTGAGCGTGAAGGCGATCACGAAGTAGATCAGCAGGATGTACGTGTAGATCTCCGCGCTCTGCTGCAGGGCGAGCCGCACCAGGTTGGCGCTGAAGGTGAGATCGCCCATGCCCATGACGGACACCAGGGCGGTGCCCTTGAGGAGTTCGATCAGCAGGTTGCAGAAGGACGGGATCATCTCCGGCACGGCCTGCGGCAGCAGGATCAGCCGCATCCGCTGCCAGGGCGTGAAGCTGAGCGCGACACCGCCCTCCTGCTGCGCCGGGTCGACCGCGTTCAGGGCGCCGCGCACGATCTCCGTGCCGTACGCGCCGTAGGTCAGGCCGAGGGCGAGCGTGCCCGCCCACAGGGGGACCAGCTGCCAGCCGAAGGCGACCGGCAGCACGAAGAACACCCAGAAGATCATGACGAGGGCGGAGGTGCCGCGGAACACCTCGGTGTAGAAGCCGGCGAGGAAGCGGACGATCCACAGCCGGTGGGTCCGCGCGATGCCGACGACGAAGGACACGGCGGTCGCCAACAGCGCGCTGAGGACGAGGAGTTGGACGGTGGTCCAGATCCCCTTGAGGACAAGTTCCCAGAGTCCTGAGGTCATCCGCTGCAGAGCTCCTTCGCGGTGAGGTTCGTCATCTCGGCCTTGGTGAACCCGAAGGGCCGCAGGATGCGGAACAACTCCCCGCTCTTCTTGAGCTTGTGCAACTCGGTGTTGAAGGCGTCGCGCAGCTTCGTCTCGGTCGGCCGGAACGCGAACGCGCCCCCGTCGATCCGCGGTTTCCCGTCGACGAGCGGGGCGAAGGGCGTGGTCGACTCCGCCTTGGCGGACTTCTCCACGACCGCGCGGGTGGTGAGCGCCGTACCGGCGAAGACGTCGACTCGCCCCGCTTCCACGGCGTTCAGCCCGGCGACCTGGTCCGGGACGATCAGGATGTCGCTCTGCTTGTACCCGGTGTCGACGGCGTGCTGGATCTGCGCGTACCCGGTGCCGGTGGCGAACCTCGCCTTCTTCGCGACGACGTCCTTGTAGGTGTGCAGCCCCTTCGGGTTGCCCTTGCGGACGACGAACGCGTCGAGCACCTGGTAGTCGGGGTCGGCGAAGATGACCTGCTCACAGCGTTCCGGGGTCACGTACATCCCGGCGGCCACGACGTCGAACTGCTGCGAGTTCAGCCCCGGGATGAGCGAGCCGAACTCGGTGGGCACGGGCTGCACCCTGTCGACGCCGAGCCGCTTGAAGATCGCTTCCGCCAGCTTCGGTGCCTCACCGGTCAGTTGACCGTCCTTGTCGATGTAGCCGAACGGGATCTCACCCGCTATCCCCAGCCGTACGACGCCCTGCGCCTTCAGCCGGTCGAGCAGTTCACCGCCGCTCGTGGCCGACGCGGTGGCCACACGGCTGCAGCCGGCCGCGCCCAGCGCACCTGCCGCCGCCACCCCGGCGAGCAGTGCCCGGCGGGTGTGCCCCGGCGTGTGACCGGATGTGTGTCTGTCGTTCCCAATTGGTGGAGCCATGGGCGCGCAGCTACCCGACCGCATCGGGGTTATGCACCCTGGATGACATGACGGATCACTTCATCGAGGTCTCACTCGCAAAGCGGAACGTCCACTGCCGGGCAAAACTGCTGGTAGACCGCGCCCCGCTGACCTGCGCGGCGATCTGGAACGCACTGCCGCTCGCCGGCGACGTCTACCACGCCAAGTACGCCCGCAACGAGATCTACGCCCTTTTCCCGCCATTCGCGGAAACGGAACCCCCGCTGGAAAACCCCACGGTCACCCCCATACCGGGCGATCTCTGCTATTTCGCCTTCGCGGGCACGGAACTGGGCACGAAGGCCTACGGCTACGACCGCGAGGTCCGCGCCGGTACGACGGTCGTCGACCTGGCCCTGTTCTACGAACGCAACAACCTCCTCCTCAACGGTGATGTGGGCTGGGTGCCCGGCATCGTCTGGGGCGAGGTGACCGAGGGGCTGACGGAGATGGCGGAGGCCTGCAACGACCTGTGGCGGTCGGGGGCGGCGGGGGAGACGCTCAGCTTCCGGCGGGCCTGAGTCCGGGGGAAGTGTCCCCGGTGCCGTACAGCGCGTGGGCCGCGCGCAGCACCAGGTCGTCCCGGTGCCGTGCCCCTACGATCTGCAGCCCGATCGGCAGACCGTCGCCGTCGTTCCCCACGGGGACGGTGGCGGCGGGCTGCTGGGTCATGTTGAAGGGGTACGTGAACGGGGTCCAGCCGGTCCAGCGGCGGTACCCGGAACCCTTCGGGACCTCAACTCCCGCCTCGAACGCGGTGATCGGGAGAGTGGGAGTGACGAGGAGGTCGTAGCGCTCGTGGAACCGGCCCGTCCTGCGGCCGAGTTCCATGCGGGCGTCCACCGCCGCCAGATAGTCCAGGGCGGACAGACCCGCTCCCGTCGCACAGATCTCCCGCAGCCCCGGGTCGAGCAACTCCCGTTGCTGCGGGGCGAGTTTCTGGGTCACCCGGGCCGCTCCGCTGAACCACAGGGTGTGGAAGGCGTCCACCGGGTCCGTGAAGTCGGGGTCGGTCTCCTCGACGTACGCGCCGAGTGAGGCCAGCCGCTCCACGCCCCGCCGTACCGCCGCCGCGACCGCCGGACGTACCGCGACCTGGCCGCCGAGGGACGGGGAGTACGCGATCCGCAGGCCCTTAATGCCGTGCGCGAGCACCTCCGTGAAGGATCCCGACGGGCGGTCCAGGCACGACCAGTCGCGGGCGTCCGGGACGCCGATCACGTCCAGCAGCAGCGCCGCGTCCGCCGCGTCCCTGGTCATCGGGCCGACGTGCGACAGCGTGCCGAACGCGCTCGCCGGGTACAGCGGCACCCTGCCGTACGTCGGCTTCAGTCCGAAGATCCCGCAGAAGGACGCGGGGATACGGACGCTGCCGCCGCCGTCCGTGCCCAGTGACAGCGGGCCCGCGCCCAGGGCCACGGCCGCCGCGCTCCCGCCGCTCGAACCGCCGGCCGTGCGCGAGGGGTCGTGCGGGTTGCGGGTGATGCCGGACAGCGGGGAGTCCGTGACGCCCTTCCAGCCGAACTCCGGGGTCGTCGTCTTGCCGATGAACACCGCGCCGTGTTCGCGGAGTCGGGCCACCGAGGGCGCGTCCTCGTCCCAACTGCCCTGCTCCGCAATGGTCTTGGAGCCGCGCAGGGTCGGGGCGCCGCGCTGCAGCAGGATGTCCTTCACGGTGACCGGCACCCCGTCCACCAGCCCGGCCGGTTCGCCGCGCCGCCAGCGCTCCGCCGACTCGGCCGCCCGCGCCAACGCGCCCTCCGCGTCGAGCCGTACGAACGCGTTCACGACGGGCTGGATCTCCTCGGCCCGCTCCAGGGTCGCGCGGGTCGCCTCCACGGGGCTGAACTCCCGCCTGCGGTAGCCGTCCAGGAGCTCCACGGCGGTCAGCTCGGTGAGTTCGGTCGTCATCCGG
>Ga0307511_10005120_pt1 | contig 13357 bp, 6 predicted proteins | sample 13_EM_MG_FD_200266 | JGI IMG/M metagenome (GOLD analysis project Ga0307511, IMG submission 200266) | Populus trichocarpa ectomycorrhiza microbial communities from riparian zone in the Pacific Northwest, United States - 13_EM | ecosystem: Host-associated > Plants > Roots > Unclassified | place...
CATAATTTATTTGTTGGATGTAAAAGCGCTTTTAAGATATTTAAAATTTTTTTTAATGAATTTAAATCTTTTAATATACTCAAATTAAAAATATTTAAAAAAAAAATATTATTGTAAAATATATTTAAATACAAAATATTTTAAAAAATAATTGTTATTATAATATCAAACATGCTTGAAAACAATTAAGGATGATGTCTATACATGGACTTTTCAAAAATATTATTTTATTTAAAAATAAATTAAAAATATTTTTTTAGAAGTTTTTTATATTAGCATATTAAAATAAATAAAAAACACTAAAATATATATTAATCTAATATTTGTTTTTAGATAAATACATTTTTAAATAGCTTTGCTAATAAAAAGTACGGCACACACTTCAAAACGAGCAGAAATTTTTAGTCTTTTTTTTGGATGTAAACTAAAACAAGACCTCTTTCAACTATTTTTCTCACTACTGGTACAGACCTTGTTACACTGTTCATGGCTCCATTGCACTTGATTTAGTCTTTTTATTTTTGGTTTTTTGGTAATTTTTCAATTCTTTTATTTATTTTATTTTTTTAATTTTATTATTCTATATTTTGTTCACATGATTTAAGACTTGGTAAATTCCCTTTCAATGCATGTAATGCATTGTATATGACCTGTTTTTGATGCTTTATTTTATATTTAATTTTATCAATTTTAAAAAATTAGAACAGTAAATTTAACACAGGAACAAAGAGGCAACCCTTTTTTTCCTTTTTTAAATATTCATGATGAGTGTAAAAGTACATTTTGGTCCATGAGTTTTTTTTTGTTTTCTTTTAGTTTTAATCCATTTTTTTATTATTTTGAGTTTCAATCCTAAACTTTATTTATTTTATATTTTAGTCTTTGAAACTTGAAAGGAGAGATAATATCATAAAAAAATAAGAGAAGAAAGAAAAGGTACCTCATGGTTAATAAAAAGATCGATCTTGGTGTTATTGAGTTTCTTTTTATAAGAGAAATTTTACTGAGGTGTTTTTGAGTTTTCATCATGCTGGAAAAAATAGCTCAAGGTTAATAAAAAAAATTATTCGATTTAATTTTGTATTTTTTGACTAATTTATGGGTGTTATGAGGTTATAAATTGTTTTATTTAGCTTCATAAGATGTTTATAAGGTGTTTTTAGATGAAAATAAGTGAAAATATATTTTTTTGATACAAAGAATTATAGCCTGATTTTCTGGCAACCTCTTTAATGGTTGAGAAGTCAGTAGACGACGCACCGTATGTTTCATTTTTTTAAAAAAAATAAAGGGTCATCCACCTTTAGATAAAAAAATGAAGAAGGCCAAGTGCACGGACTTAGCCTTCCAGGCCCACACGCGCCAGCTCTTGTTTCTGTTGGGCTAGGCAGATGAGCCCAATTTCTTTAGCCTTGGAGTCTAAACTCTTTATATAGCCTTTTTTTTAATTTATTTTTTGGATTTTGATTGAAATGCATTATAAATAAAATACTTAACATTGTATTTTACTTATTAGTCAATTTTGACATAGTTTTTTTTTTTTATGAAAATGTTAATAGTTTATTTTCAATTACTATATACCTAATATGCATGAAAAAAATGTTCATGGATATTCAATGAAATTGAAATTTCTATTTTTTGATAGATCTTTGACTTAATTTTATCACATTAATTTTTTTTGTCTTCAACCACAAACAAAACATTGAGATATTATTTATTTTTTACATTAAAAATAAATTTTAAGATTATGATGGTTTTTTTATATAAAAACAAGAGTTATGATTAAAAAACATGTTTTTGTTAAAATAAAAAAGAGATGAATTAATAAGAAAATTGAGCTTATTTTTAAGAGATACATTTTTTCTACTTATTGCAAATGATTAAAAATTCTTTCTATTTAATTGTCATTGCTACTAATAAAAAATTATGTCATCATTTCAAAGAAGATGCTTTTTTGTGATGATATTATTTACTGCTTTATGGATAATTATGTATTAGCTTAATATGTGTCATAAATCATTTATGAGTTATTCCTTAAATTCATCTTTTTTTCTTTCCCAAATAAAAATAAAATAAATAAAATAATAAGAGCAAGAAGACTAGCATCAAACTGCAATTTTGAATGGAATCGGGAACCTAATTGTACCCTATTTTATCTAAAATTGAAGAGACAATACAGATTCAATGTCAAATTAAATCATTATTAGATGAATTTGTATAAAAATTAAGTCCAATGACATAATTAGATTTTTAATAGACCAATTTTTAAATTAAGTCCAGGACATATCACTTGCCATGTTCTTATGACTAAGGGTATCGACAACAACATTTACCCTCCCTGGATGATACTCTATCACACAATCATAATACACCTATTCTATACGGTGATTGGGCTACCAGCAATGTACCAGGTAACACATTAATAATAACATCTACTTCTCTCTCTAGTGGTATTCCTGGTAGCTCATTTGAAAATATATTTGGAAGCTACCTCATTATAGGAATGTTCTACGTCTGGATATCATCCTTCTTTGCCTCTATAACATGGGCAAAGTAGGCTTCACATCCTTAAATATTATCTTTCTAGCGGTCATAACCAAGATGATACAGCTCGGTATGACATTCCTCTCTCCTCTAAATACCACCTTTTTATCATTGGGTTCTTGGAGAGTTACTGTTTTTGCAAATTAATCCATTTTAGCCTATATACACCTAACCAATCCATACCCAAAATGATATCAAAGTCATGTAATTTTAATGGTAATCGATCTACCTTAATCTCAAACCCATTAATATCAACCCTAACCCCCTTATAAACATGATCAATATTTATATTTTCATATAAAGGGGTACTTATAATAAACCCTCTTTCTATCCTACATGGATTTCTTTCTAGTTTCCCTACAAGTATATTTACAACAAATAAATGCGTAGCCCCGAGATCAAATAATACATGTCTGACATAGAATTTTATTGTAAGGTACTTTCTACCACATCAAGAGCTACTCTAGTATCCTCTTGAGTCATATAGAATACCCTGCCCTGGGTCCAATCATTCTAAACACGAGACCAACCTTTATTACCACTTGCCCTTGACTATGCTTGCCTGATTGTTTTGTCCACATTGGCAGATTGTTGTTGGCTCTAGGCCTGTTGTTATTGGCTTTGAACAAACTCAGCTCTTTGAGGGCAATTTCTCTAAAAATAGCCCTAACCTCCACAATAATAGCATCCTCGACTTAAGTTTGGGCAGTCCTACCATCTATGTTCCCCCTGTAGATATATCACTGTCCTAGCAATGCAGAACAGTCTTTTAGATGCCTTTGTCAACATTGAGTACACCGAGGATAAGTGATCATCGTATGCTATGAAGCTCCTCTAGTAAAACCGCCTCTTAAATTTGACTGCCCTCTTATTAACCCCTCTTCAGTACTCTGAGTAAATCTTGTTATTGTTCCTCCACCACTTTCGAACTGATTGAACTACGTTTTGTTTCTTTTTGGGAGAGGTGGTCTACCTGCAGAATAATTAATATCCCTCCATTTGCCCAAACCATACTAGCCATGTTGGCCCTCTTTAATACATGCCTATAGGGCCTCAGCTGCCTTAATGAGCTTTTAGCTTGTTTCAAACTTAAAAATGGTCAGACTTTGCTTTAATTCTTGTCGCAACCCATCTCGTAGCCTCTTTATTCTGTGCTACTCACTGGGAAACATAATGGGAGGCAAACATAGAGAGATCATGGAATCTCCTCTCATAATCTAGCACTAACATGTCTCCCTACATTAAAGCCAGAAATTCCTAATTCTTCACCTTACTATGGTATGATGAATAAAATTGATGTTCGGACTAGACCCTGAAATCGATTCATGACTATGACCCTGCTGGTCTCCTCGATCTTATAGTATCCCAGCAAGACCATGCTTTGTCAAAAAACATATGGGTAGCACAATTTACTCTTAAATAGTCTGCCACTTGCATCTGATCCAATGTGTCCTCAACTATACGAAGCCACCTACCTGCTATTTCTGCATCTGGTTCTCCCGAAAAAGGGTTCATATCCTAACTCATTCATACTCTTTACAATACGCACCAGCGTGACCATATTATCTATTGGTACTATCACCACTGGTGTTGTCTACACTATTGGAGCCACTAGGTCAGTGTATTGGGCATCGCTTCAATCACTGCCCTTACAATCTGAGCTATGAATGCTGGATCAACATGCAGGGTAGGGGCTACTAAAGGTACTGCCTCTGTAGCTGGGGGGTACAATACTTTGTCTTTGTTAACTCAGTTCCCCAGGATTTGACACTCGTGCCTACCTCGATTCAGCATCCCTCTAAGGTCTGATCACTCCCTCAACTCCAACTAAGGTGATATTAGTGGCATATGAGAGGTAGTATCCTCTAGGGGGTTCTCTCCTTGCCTTTCCTCAAGATCCCCATACAGACGAGGGATATGTCATCACACATTTCCTTTTCAATTCTTGAACTATGTGTCCTCAACTATGCGAAGCCACTTACCAACTATTTTTGCATCTAATCCAATGTGTCCTCAACTATGCGAAGCCACTTACCAACTATTTTTGCATCTGGTTCTCCTGAAAAAGGGTTCATATCTCAACTCCCTCATACTCTTTACAATACATACTAGCGTGACTATTACTATCACCATTGATGTTGTCTGTACTATTGGAGCCACTAGAGCTATCAAGGTTAGTGTACTAGGCATCGCTTCAATCACCGCCCTTACAATCTGAGCTGTGAATGTTGGATCAACATGTAGGGTAGGGGCTACTATAAGTACTGCCTCTATAGTTGGGGGGTAATATACTTTGTCTTTGTTAACTCAGTTCCTCAGGATTTGACACTTCTACCTACCTCGATTCAGCATCCCCCCAAGGTCTGATCTCTCTCTCAACTTCAACTAAGGTGTTATTAGTGGCATATGAGAGGTAGTATCCTCCAGGGGGTTCTCTCCCTGCCTTTCCTCGAGATCCCCCTACGGACGAGAGATATGTCATCACACATTTCCTCATACAAACCATCTACAATTCAACAGTTCATTAGATTTCATTTTCAATTCCTGAACTCAGACAAGGGCTTTGATACCGCCCGTAACAACCCTATTTTTCTTGAACTAATACAATTATAATGACCTAATTTTTTTCCCTCTCTTTTCCTATTTATCAATATTCACCGAACCCAAAATCTCCATCAATCTTAATTAATTGCATTAAAAAATTTAGTCACCCAATTTTTTTTTCTCCTTTGCCGAAACTAAGCCAATAAAAGGGGTATTTATCCTTTTAACTTTTTTTTTGACATTAAACCATTACCCATTCTTATTTCATGCTAATAGTCATTAACCAATCTCAATAACATTCATTCATTACATAATCAATACAATTTCATTCTCACAAAAGCATAACATTCACAATTCATTAACAAAAACTCAAATTCAATGCAATTAATCTATTTAAAGGTATTTCTTACCTTAAATGGATGATTTCTCAAGTGTTGGAAGCTTAGGAAATCAAACCCCCTTCAATCCCTTTTTTTTTTTTTTTTCGAAACCCCAAACCTTAATTTACTCTCCAAAGCTCACCCAAAAACCTTAGTCTTCCCTTTTTAATTCCTTGGTTATGCTTTAAACACCCTAATCTCTCTTTTTTTGGTTGAATTTTGCAAGAATTTGAAAGAAAAATCAGAATCCCCGCATCTCATGTAAACCATCGACTAGGTGAAGGAATGGGTATTTATACCCCAATTTTCCATCAATTACACATTGGCCCCCCATTTATATTTAATTATCTTTTGTTCTACCTCATTTAACTCTAATTACTTTATGCTTTATAACCTTTTTTTTAATCCAATTTTGCCCCTTCATTTATCCAATTTTATTTCATCTAACTTGATCCAATTTATTTCCTAGCTAAAAATAAATTTCATTTATTTCTTATTGGAAAAGATTTAGCCTGGTTTTCACAAAATCTTTTCCCAAACTATGCCAAAAACCTCCAAAACATAAAGACAATTAGGTACCTTACTTGGCCAGCTTGCAGTTCAAACAAGGACGAGCATAAGCTCTAACCAATAGTGGTGATCATAGATTTTCAGATATAAAGGGTTTTGATCTTACCAGATTAATACTCCAAATACCTCCTTCTTGGCCTATAAATATCCCTCATAAATCAAACTCGAGAGGAAAAAATAAAAAGGAAGAAAAGAGAGTAGGGAAAGAACAAAACAAGAAAGACAAAAAGAGAAAGATTAAGCAAAAAAGAAACATAAAGAGAGAGAGAGAAAAAGAAAATATAAAAGAAAAGGAGAAAAGAGTGAAAACATAACATAAAAGAAGATAGAAGAAAGAATTCTTGTATAAAGATAAACATGGGGCTTTCATCTCCTGCTACAATGGTTGCTTATACATAAAATCCTTTTCTAACCTTTTTGAGACAACCATAGACTTCATAGACATGTTTATGATGCTTCGATAGTAGTTCAAACACCATAAAAACACTTTTAGGTGGTAAAATTAGTTTTGGTTTTGATAGATGCAGGAGAAACCAAGTTATAATGGGAAACTTCTTTGGTTAAGGATTTTTATAGCATACTCATGTTGTTGGAGGAGTTCTGGGATGGTGATAATATTTTCAGGAAGTAGTAGTGACTCTAAAAGGCTTCAACAACATTTTAAAACATTTGCAACAATTGTTCTTTTTTTCTTTTAGAATACCAGTGGAACATTAGCAGCAACAACCACAACAATATCGGGTAAGTTTTTGACCTTTTTCTTTGTATTAAATGTCATTTATCTAATCTTTTTCTAATGGTTGCATGTCATTGTAATTTGAGATAATAAATTTTGAATGAATAGAGCATGAACCATGAGATTATATAGGGAAAAAATCTACCAAAGTGAACCTTATTTGAAGTATTATGCATGGTTGTGGGTTTGCTATTTTTATTTCATGTTTTATATTGATATGGGTGCATGAATTATAGATTTTTAAGGTTGGGAATTTTCAATCATGAAACATGAAAGATCCTTAGTCATTCTTGTTATGAAAACCATAAAAAAAATATGTTTTAAGTTTTGTTGTTTAGTTTGAACCAAGCTTGATCATCATGAGTTAATAATAAAGATACTTCCATGTTTTTATTTCTGTAAAAATTAATAGATAAGGTGCATTAAGGTTCATACTAAACCAAATAATTTTATTGGAAGCAACTTATGGTTTTTAAATGGTGGAAGTAGACCCCATCTAAGCCTGAAATGTTGTTGTTTTGATCCATGAGAAAATATGTTATGGAAAGTTTCTCTTCTTTATTTGAACAAGGTTAGATATGAAATGTTGAGTGTAAGGTTGCTCTTGAATCTTAAGAATGTCAATTTTCTAGGTTTGCAACCCATTGTTGTGGTTAGAAAGCATATGTATAATGATTTGGAGAATATGACAACTTAGGGTTATCATAGTCTAGGTTTTATTATTATTATTATTCTTTAGATGCCATGTTTAACATGAAATTATATGTTTTGGAGATTTAAAGTTCACCTTTTTTGGGTGTCATTGTGATGGTGCATGCTCTCTTGACATAATTCATTAGTGTTTGTGCTAAATATCATTGATTATAATAAACATGAAGAAGGATTTTGTTTGGTTAAATGATGCATGAACGAGAAATAAGAAGCTTGAAACCTTTTCTTTTAGGGTTTGGTTTGTTTATCTATGATTTGTTGATTAGGAAAGAATTAGCTTAACTAAGATTGTGTACTTTAGGTTAATCTTAGATGTTATCAAAATTAAATCTTTTCTTTTAAAAGAAAAAAAGACCAACAAAATTCTTTATTTTTAGGGATTAACGTCATATAAAAAAAATCGACGGAATCACTTATTTGGATTAACATCAAATTTATCAATGAGTCTATTATTCTTAGAGACCATTTTTAAAAAAATAAATTACAAATAAGTTTAGAAATATATTTATGCAATTAATAGTATGCGTAGGATAAATTTAGGAGAAAATATATGGAGATTTAAAGTTCACTTCTTTTGGGTTTCTTTGTGATGATGCATGCTCTTTTTACTTAATTCATTAGTGTTTATGCTAAATAACCTTGATTATAATAAACATGAAGAATAATTATGGACTATATGCATTTTTTGTTTGCTTAAATTATTGAATGAAAAATAACAAGCTTGAAACCTTTTCTTTTAGGGTTTTGTTTGTTTATTTATGATTTTGTTGATTAGAAAAGAATTAGCTTAACCAAGATTGTCTGATTTAGGTTAATCTTAGATGTTATCAAAATTAAATCTTTTCTTTTTAAAAAAAAATCAACGAAATCATTTATTTTTAGGGATTAACGTCAATTTTTTATATATATATAAAAACAATCGATGAAATCGCTTATTGGGATTAATATCAAATTTATCAACAAGTCTCTTATTCTTAAAGACTAAATTATTGTTTTAAAAATAAATTACGAATAAGTTCAGAAATACATTTATGCAATTAATAGTATGTTTGAAATAAATTTAGGAGAAAACACATCTTTTCTTAGACAAAATTAATCTAGCACCTAAATTTCTGAAACTAGTGTCAACTTTAAAATTTTTAGTTTTTTTTTTAATTATATCTTGTACTTGTCATGATATAACAACTATATTGACTCGCTAAAAGGAGTAGGTTTGATAATATAGGCGAATAGATTCTCATGATATCATGACTAAATAACTTGTTGTATTGACAATATTTTGAATATTTTTAGTTATAGTAGAGAAGGCATAAAAGAAAATAAAATTAACCATCATAATTAATCCATTGCTTATTATTTGTCAATTGCATAGTGAAATGTAGCATAATATTGATAGGTACAGAAAATACATATATAGTAGTGGATAACATAAATATAGCAGCGCAATATCATGGAGGTGATACACAATATATCAATCCTTTCAAGCATATATAATTAAGGCACGACTAGCAACAAAATGCAGCTAAATATCCATTAGAATTTTGATTGAGCCGTGATGACCAGAGGTTTGAAGCCATGTTGGATACTTGCTTGCCAAACTTTGTCAATGTCAGACATGGTGTAACCACATTCATGCTCATTCCATCCTTCTAAGGCATGCACTATTCCAGCCACACGCCATGCACTCATCACTCTTCTTGGCAACCAATTCTGTCATCATTCAAATTAATTATCTTTCTTGAAATAATTTTTTTTAAAAAATAATGCAAATAGTACTTTAAAGCTGAGCAATATTTGACTAATTAATTACCTCACAAGAGTCCACATTTTCAAGAGATGCAGGGGCTGCCATTGCTGGTGTGCTGTGATAGAAGCAGTCCTTGCGCAATTTCTTCGGGGGAAATTGCGAGAAGGGAATGAATAATGTTCCTTCTGTTGCCTTCTTTTGATCTTCTCCTTTCAATCCATCCCCAACCAGCCATGTCTGCCCAAAGTTTATTATGAAATTAGAAATGCCAGTCACTATGCACGTGTGTGTGTATTATGTTTAAGTTGTAATTTTTTTTTGACAAAAAACTGATTTCTAATTTCTGATTTTTTTCAGGGTATACCTTTATTGAATAATTCTTTGAAAGAATCAGATTATTCTGATCAGATCTGCTGCCGAAGGATTTTTTAAGCCTCTTGTAATCATCCTCGTATGGAACAGCCACCTAAAAAAAAAAGAATTAGAAATTAAAACATGACCAAAGATTAAATGAATTAAATTTGCCTGCCTATACAATCAATTTAAATAAACTAAAGTCAAATTGAAGCAAGTGACAACATGTGCCTATTGGCCTAGTAGCTAGACAACATCAAAAATACCTGTATTCCCCTCCGACAGAGATTTAAAACAACAGCGTAGGCAACCTTAGAGAGATTGCCTCTATGAAGCACCTGTGTTGTTCCTTTAGGGATGCTATTCAGCACAGCAGCAACGGCTAGGCTGCTTCCATCCACCACCTTCGTTTTGAGCCTCGGATACCTTTGCACATAAAGCTCACCATACCTATTAAGCTCCTCTCCCTGCAAAATTTATTTTTGAACATGATGAAAATACAATATATAAACAATAAACTCAACTCCAGTACTGGCCCTTCTTAAGTAACCACCACTGTAAATATAAATATAATTTTTTCCCCCCTAGAATGCATTATATTTTAACCGTGAAGTACTTGCCTGATTTAAGAGGCCGAGACTTAACACTTTAACACCTTTTTCCTCAGCTTCTAGTACAGCTTCTTCAATCAATGTGTTTATGGATGCTGTGTGCCATCGCAAGTTGTACTGCCAAAGAGTAGATACGAAAATTAATGAGACCAAATTAATTAAACTGAACGGACTAGATTAATCAATGACAGAGTTACATCCTTCTAATTAATTACTTGAATATTGTATTTTGGTATTGTCCACGTCTGTAATCTGAGTTTGTGAAAGCGATTCCTCTCGACAACAAAAGCGCGTCCATAAATCCAAGTTAACATCATGGTCCACAGTGTCACCGGCCACATTAACGAGAGATACCATTTCGATTTCTGAGGGTTGGAAGCCAAGTAGGCAAGTCCTAGCCGTGAATGGTAGATGGAATCTGGTGTGGTAAGATGAGTTAGATGCACCACATCAGGGGCTTCCTCGGGTCTCTTGAGCGAATCTTCATAGAGGGTATCAGAAGACTTGTCCATTGTGCCATAGATGTAATCATAGATGGGCATGAATAGTGAGTAATTGGTTCTAAATTGAGTGTGGTGAAGAGAGTGGAACCTGCAGCCATATTAAATGCTAAATAATTAACAGTATATTTTCCATAGACGACGGTATATATATATATATATATTATTTTATTTTTTCTTGTTTTTGTAAGATGAGATGAATCATTTTCCTATAATCTTTCATAACAATCATGCTTTTTGTTCACAAGTCTGAAAGAAATCCCATTAATAAAAAGAAAAGGAGCTAGGCTGGTGAGAATTAATAATTGAAATTGCAAGAAATCAAGACTTACGATGGGGTGTACATGAGGTACTTGAGAGGGCGGAAAATGGTGAAGAGCCATTTGGGAACGAGTTCAAAGTTGCAGTGACCCATGTTGTTCATCACGTCAATGTAAGTGATATAACCAGCAAGGGATGCTACAGAGGCTGTCCCGGTCAAAATAGTCGTTATCAATGGTATTGCAAATAGCATGAAGTAGGATATGTGCTCGGCGAATGGATGAATCACAGCTGCGATATGCACATGTCAAAAAAGAAGATAATGTCAAGTAGTAATTACAAGTACCTGCTGTATATCATCATGTATTGCTAATATCAATGGAGAATATTGGTCTACGTTATATCAAGATATGTTTTTATTAAGATCATGAGGTCTAATTAATCATGTTGGATCACTCTTACACGTAATGGGCTCTGTGACAATGGAGGAATGGTGATGGGAATGATAGCGAGAGTAGAGATAGTGGTGATGAAGAAGTCGATGAAGCCAATAATACAGGAATTCCACCGGACCCATATGAATCAGAGCTGTTATAATTACACCATCTAACCTCCACATGGGGAGATGGCTAGCTCCTGGAATTGTATGGATACCAACGTAGAATAAAATTCCATTGAACAATATTTGGTCATCCCTGCAGATATCCATCCAGAAAATCCTTAAGTATCAGAAACTTCACAAGCACTAGAGTGGAAATTAATGCATGAAATTGTTTAACACACACACACACAAATACCAGCTGCTTTCTCTATCAACTTGGTCAAATTCAATGGCTTTGTCGATAATCCTGTTATTTCCTTTGGCTGTTCTATAACGGGACAGACTGATCCATAACTGGTTGTGAAGCATTCTCCACAACAGAAGCGGGAATGCGAGAAAGGTTGAGAGATCTTTTCCATCTTTAATCATGAAGGAGTAGGTGCTGTGAATGACCCAAGGAGCCAATATTACATGCTGCAATAGTGAACACCACAAACAAAACAAAGATATATAGTTAATATTATTGTTTTTGTTTATGATATATTAACGTTGTTTGCACGAAAATGAGTTACTCTACGTATGTTATCAGATATTAACGAGAAGGAAAAGGAGCGAGAGAGAGATAGGAGAGGGATTTCCATAAGACCTTGAAGCTTCCAAGAGGTTTCCATGGCCAGTCTGTGAGAATTCCAGGTCGAGAAGCCATCACTTCACTGCTACTAGTACTTATCTTTGTTTCCTTACTTGTAGGGAGGTCGTGCCTGTGTATATATAGAAGATGAGTAATATTTCCTTTAGCGTCATAATTATTGATGAGTAATATTTTTTTTTTAATAACAGTATTGCCGCTCAGTCAAGTTAGAGCTGGGTAAATTATAAATTAATCGTTTTAATTTTGAAAAAAAGAAGAAATAATTAGTCCACTTCCTAAGAAAAAGTAATTATTTAGTTTTTTTTTATCTATTTTTTGTTCTTTTCTATTTTTTGTAATAAAAGAGGAAAAAAATAGATGCTATGGAAAGATTGATGATTGATGAGAGAAGTAGGTATTTTTTGAAATAAATTAATATAAAATTAAGCATGATTAACAATGATAAGTGATTAAATAATTAATTTATAAAACAAGAGAGATTAATTAATTTTTTTCTTGAAATAATAGGAAATAATTTATGATGTACTGCTCAGTTAGAGCTGGGAGGGTTTTTTTTTTTTTTTTTTTTTTTTTTTTTTTTTTAATGTAAAGCTTCGATTGTGTACCTTGTCCAACAACCACATTAATACGAAGATGCCATCTAGCAAAAAACTTTATTGTAGTGCACACCTGTACAATTAGGTTTTGCACTTCGTCAACCATATTCGTACGTAAAACCACGCATGATTCAATTTAAGCTCATTAGTACGGTTGCCCAATTGCAAGCTTGTGGATTTTATTTTTTCAAACTTCAATCACAACTTCAACATAATTGTGTGTAATATGTTGTTATCATTCCTTTTTATTAAGTATAAAATTAAAAAATGTGGATTTTTTTTACTGTAATTTAAATCACTGTTTATCTTTTTATAAATCACTATGAATCGCAGAAATAATTTTTTTTAATTTTTAATTTTATCTTCAAACTTTTTTTTTATATATAATTGAGCTTTTATTTAGCTTCCAATTAGCATCCAATGACATGTTTTTTTGAAGAGAAGATTGAATTAAAAGATAAAGGACTGAAATGAAAAATACAAGTAAAATAGATGGTGCATGGCTTTTAAATTTATTTGAAAAGTACATTTGAATCCCCCATTTTTCTTAGCTATTAAGTGACCAATTTCTCTAATTTATTTTCATCATTTTCAATCCTTTTTTGGGTGG
>Ga0307511_10005121_pt1 | contig 13356 bp, 14 predicted proteins | sample 13_EM_MG_FD_200266 | JGI IMG/M metagenome (GOLD analysis project Ga0307511, IMG submission 200266) | Populus trichocarpa ectomycorrhiza microbial communities from riparian zone in the Pacific Northwest, United States - 13_EM | ecosystem: Host-associated > Plants > Roots > Unclassified | place...
CGCATCCGCACCTGGGCGACTCTCTCGTTCATCCTCTCACAACCACAGCGGTGATGACAGCATGCCACCGATGATGATCGCCTCGTTCTCGGGAGCTTTCTCTGCAGGAGCGCTCCCGGATGGGCTACCTGCGGTGGTGGAAGAGATGCCTTCCTCCAACGCGTCCGAAGTGGGAGATGAGGATCTGGCGCAGATGTCAAAGTCCATGTCGCATATGGATGGTAGACCGTCGTTCCATTCGAGGTGGGTGAGCCAAGGTGGAGGTGGGCCGAGGTTGGATTGGATTATAGATGAGGGGGAGACGCCGAAGCCGAAGATGGTCATCGTCGAAGTAAGGACATTCCATCCATCCCCCCCGATGGTGGGACGTGGAACTGACCGCCGTTACTTTGTGTTGCAGCGAATCGAAACTGTGGACGCTAAACCCTTCTTCTCTTGGTGAGACGATCAACGGGTTTTGGAGTACCAAACTCTTTCTTGGGACGATTATCAAGCACACCACCATAGATATCTACCTATACTACAACATGTCCACGCACGACTCTGATCTCTCTCCACCCCACCAACGTATCCCCGCGCGTATAGACACTCGCACTTTGTCCATATCCAGAAAATGACGAACGATTTGTTGGCATAATAGACAGGCTAACTGTGGTTCCCTTGATCAGAGGATATCTGATGAATACCGGAACCGAGCCGGGGGGATAGAAGGCTCACTTCGCCTTAGTCCGTCACCCACGGAGCGAGATCGTCGAGTCCTCGTTAAATCTACGCCATCTCGCAGGATGCTCTCGTCTTCGCCTTTTGAGTGCTCTAACCGCCCTTGACCAATGGAGACTTGAAGGTAAGCGTGCAGCCTACCCGACACACAACGAAGGGCGCGTCTTGTGTTTCTGATGACTGGGAGTGTGAGCAAGGGGCGAGGGTCGGTGAACTCATCGTCTGAGGGCTGGATATGAGTCGGGCTTCCGCGCCGACCTCGAAGCCAGTGCTACGAGGGGTTTCTGTGGTTTAAAACTGGCTGTTTTCAGCCTGGGGCGGGATCGGCCCGGATACAATCCCAAGCGCCGTGGGTGGTCAAGGCAACCATTGAGTTGATTTTTGCGTCCACTCTCTAGGGGCACTCTCGCTATGTCCCGCGCCCGCAAATCGAAGCTACCGGCGGTTTCGGCTCCTACATCCCCGGCTGAGCTGGTACAAAGGCTCAGGTCCTTACCTCAAGGGGATTCTAGAGCGCTCGCCGTCTCGTCGACCGCCATTGCTCTCTCCATCGGTTCCGCGTTCAGTGGTACCAGTGATGCGCCCAGCGAAGAGGCTACTATCCGAAGAAAGAATACGGGCTGGCAGACGGCGTATTGCGGAGCAAGGATGGCCGTAGAAGTTGCCAAGGAGTCTTCGGATATGTTCCTTCCACTGAAGGCGGTCGCAGGAGCCATGTCCGTCTTGATAAAGAACTACGACGTAAGTGCGTCATATTTACGAGTCGAATGCCCTTTCACCCTTCGCCTCCCGTTCCAGCAAACATTGGATAATGCGGAGGGTGTGAAGGAGATAGAGGGAAGGGTGCAGTCGCTATCCGGCGTGCTTGACTTTCCCGTGAGTAAGGGCGATCATGCGGAGGGCGAGAGGAGAGCAGAGCTTCAGAGGTTCGTGCTCGAATGAATATATATATATATGCTTATCCATCACTTAGGAAGCTTCAGGGAGTTATCGCAGGGTTGGAGCCGCTCTCTGACCAACATGCGCTCGTCAAGTTCTTCCACAACACCGACAACGCCAAAATCTTGACGGGATTCGTCCAAGAGTTAGCTAACGCCATCACAGATTACCAAGTACGAGTCTCTACTTCTATTTGTGATCTTCAATGAACATCCAACTAGGTTTCTGTACAACAAGGGGTGTATGAAAGGACAATCAAAATCCACGATAACACTGAAAACATTCTTGGTGGTGCTGAGACTATCCGTGGTGACACCAAGAACATCTTGGTGGGACTGTTTACTGCCCAGACTATAATCTGTGCTGATGACTCAAACTCCCATAGGACCTTGAGGTTCTGGCAAAGTTGGAACCTGTGTGTGACGCAGGGTACCAGGCTGGTCATCATGACAAATGCCTTCCTGGGACCCGGGAATCTGTCCTCCAGGAGATCACACTCTGGGCTAAGAACCCACAGGACCAGAATGTCTTTTGGTTGAATGGGTTAGCAGGCACAGGGAAATCAACAATAGCTCAGTCATTCTCAGAGATGGCTGCTAAGGAGGGGATTCTTGGTGCTAGCTTCTTCTGTTCCCGGGACTACCTTGACCGGAAGGAGCTCAAGAATATCTTCCCCACCCTTGCATATCAGCTTGCATACCGCTACCCCCACTTCCAAAGTCACATTATTGCTAGTATCAAGGAAGATCCTACCCTAGCTCACACCTCCCTCATTTCTCAACTTGAGAACCTTCTTGTGGATCCACTCTCCAGGAAGAATGTCTCGTGTGTTATTGTAATTGATGCATTGGATGAGTGCATTGATGATCAGCCAGCCTCAGTGATTCTTTCTGTCCTGGGTCGATTTGTCAAGAAGTTACCACTGGTCAAATTCTTTATCACTGGGAGACCTGAACCACGTATTCGCACTGGGTTTCGGCTTCCCCTCTTGGAACCCCTCACCCAGATCTTTCTACTCCATGAGGTGGAATTGTCTAGTGTTGACAATGATATTCAATTATACCTGACCCAGAGGTTGACCACAATTGCCAAGCAAAGAAGTGACCTCGATCTTCCCAATCCATGGCCCCATGATGATGATATTGTTGCCCTCACTAAAAAGTCATCTGGGTTGTTCATTTTTGCTTCAACCCTGGTCAGGTTCATTGAATCGGAACACCATGAGCCAAATGAACGCCTCCAACTTGTTGTTTCAGAAGCAAACAGTACAACACATGAAGGTCCTGCTGGGATTGACTCCCTATACTCCCAAATCTTGCTACATGCATTTTCAGAGGTTCATGAGTTGGGAGTGTTTGCCAATATGAGACGAGTCTTGGGAGCAATTGTACTTGCATTCAATCCATTATCTCGAAGGGAGCTCTCAACAATTCTTGGCACTCCAACCTCCTTCATATCTACCACTCTGCGCCATCTTCACTCAATAATCCTCATTCCCGCGGATGAGCTCAAGGAAATTCGTGTTTTCCACAAATCTTTCCTGGATTTTCTGCAAGATGGGAAACGATGCACTGATCCCAGATTTTGCATCAACCCAGCTACCCATCATGGTGACATGGTTCTCAGTTGTTTGGAGGTAGTTAAGAAGTTGGAGAAAAATCCTTGCTCCCTACCACCCTTTACAATGAATCAAGATGCTTATGACCTCCTGCAACTGCCAGAGAACAAGCTATGTGGTGCTATGCGATATGCATGTAGCTATTGGGCTGGACACCTCAGACTGTCTCCTACATCTGGCAGCTATATTGAGCAAGTCATTGTTTCAGTAACTGACATGCTCAAAAATGTCCCTCCATGGATTGAAGTGATGAGCCTTGAGAATTGCTTGGAAGAAGTAATCCACTCCATGTATGGTTTACTCAGTTGGTTAGCTGAAGTAAGTAGCTCTCTATTACCACATAGACTGTGTCACCTGTTAACATTACTGTCAACAAAAGGTGAAGGTTAGGGCATATAATGAAGCCTATAATAAGGCATATGATGAGGCTAGTATCTTGTCCAGCATCAGGAACTATGGAAAGGCCAGACCCAGAACCTCTATTGGAGCTAAGATCCGGCCGGATACCTCCATTAGAGCCAAGAGCAGGCCAAAGACTCTGATCAAGGCCAACATCAGCCACGAGCCCACCATGGTCAAGGCCTTGGCTTTGGCTAAGACTGAGGCTCACATTATGGCTGAGGCCATAGCCATGGCCCTAACCACCCCTCTGCATAATCTTGCAACAGACTGCCTCCGGTTCTCAATGCACTTCTTCCACCCTGTCCAGCAATGTGCCCAACAAGTGTACCACACTGCTGTGCCTCTCTCACCAACCTCCTCACATCTGCATGGATCCTGCCTTCAGAGTGTTATAGACAACCAGCTGTCCCATGTAACTGCCTTTTCAGGAGCCCCTGATACTTGGGGGTTACTTTTAAGGACAATTGATGTCAGACCAATGCAGCTCACATGTATTGCAACTTCTGCCCAAAGGATAATTGCTGCATGTGAAGCTACTGTGAACATCTATGATGCAGTCACATTTGTGCTTCAGCAGTCTCTGTGTACTCCAGAAAGGGTCACAAGTATGGAAGATTCTCCTGATGGGTCTATCCTGTTTTTTGCACACTATTTCTCCATAACCATGTGGGATGTGCAGACAGGAGGACTCATCTATACATTCACCACACAAACCAGGATCAACAATATTGCAGTTTCCTCAACAGGGGAACACATTGCATGTGGTTCACCTGATGGCTCTGTTGCATTCTGGAATATCCACACCAAAAAGGAGGGCAAAGGCTTTGGGGACAGTCAACCAGTTGTAACTATCATTTGGTTGTCACCCCTGGAGCTTGCAGTTGCAACTCAAGGTTCTGTTTATATCCATGACATTGGTATTGGTAGAACCTCAGACAGTCTCCTCACTCCTGGTCCTGTGTGGGGAATGGTTCATTCAGTGGAGGATTCTGAACTTCTGGTGGGAACCTCACAGCCAGGTAAAAAACCAGACCAAGTTGTGTTTACCCTTGAGCCCATCACATATGCACAAGGGCTCTTATGTGGAGGCCAGCAGAGAATATCCTCAGGGTGGGGGGCACTAGACTCCATGCCTCTTGGTCAGCTGAAACATCCTACACTTGTGGACAATGGAATTGCATGCATAACCCCTCCAAGTGGTGTGCAGCTGTTCAATACTAGACCCTACCATTGTATCACCAATCCTTCGCTCCTGGATGCAGCTACATCTGTGGCTATGTCGTTAAACAGAAATCTTGTGGTACAGACCAAAGATTCCATACAAATATTCTCCATCAATGCCCTCATGAGTCATGAAGATGACTGTGATGACTCTGTACGCTCATCCCACATCTACCTCCTGGGCGAAAATCATGTTGTATGTGTCCTCCAACCAGCCAGAGATCTCACCCTACTTGAATCAGAGACCCTGCAACTCACCCTACTTGAATTGGAGACCCTGCAAGAGCCCCGTCCTGATGGTGAAACCTCACTACTTGGGTCGTTGTTCACAGATCATCGGTCAACCCTTGCTCGTGCATCATTGAGTCGTGGGTTAGTTGCAGAGTTCGACCTCTCATTAGTCATGCGGGCGTGGGAGTCAGGTACTCCACTTCCTGAATGGACGGAAGCGGCTGAGTGGGATGTGCCACTGAGTGGGTTGTCACCGCAGTGCACCCGGATCATCGTAGTCCAGGGCTCGCCCCGGCGGGAGCTTCACATAAAGGATGTAAAAGGGGATGTCCTCGCAAACCTCACCCTAGGAAATGATGACTTATGGACAGGGAAGGTCTACGATCTCACCTTCGACTCGGAAACTAGATTCTACCTCAAAATAGACGGACCGGGGCGACACTTCCAAATTCCTTACAACGTAATCGCATCGCCGTCAGGGTGTTATTCACACACTATAACCCAGGGGGAACCTATACCTTTGCCAGAACCCCGGCCAACGCCACCATATACTCTCGATGCAAACTGCGAATGGGTCATCGATGCAGGGTCCAGGAAGATTTGCTGGATCCCACCAGGGAATGTACGAAGGGGCAACGGTGGTCATTTCTGGGCCGGTTCGTCACTCGTCATGGTTGGGGATGATGGTGTTGTGAGGAAATTATCCTTCAAAGAACCGGGTCGCTGAGACAATGCGCAGGGTAATGTCACTGTCGTCCGTGGTTATAGGTAGTATTTCTGAACTGGTGCTCGGGATGGTTCTTTTTATTTTCCTCGTCTCCAACGAGCTTGTCTTTGGCGAATCATAATCCTTTCCTTCCCTCACGTCCTCGCTCTGTGAGAGTGGCCGGACGAAGCCCGCGCTGACCTTGTCGCCCGGTGGGTCCGAAGCGCAGCCTGATGCACATCAGACAAGAGATATTGTGGTGTGAGGTCCCGGTAAAGGGGGTGGGACAAGATGGCCCGCGGCCGCTGGATGGAATGGAGAATACGGAAGCGAGGGGCGCGATTTGGGGTATCAGCGTAAGGGAAATCGGAAGCCAACAGTAGAGGCAAGAGGAAGGGTGGCCATCGGAAACATCGGGGGCTTGGACCTTGCGCGGAAGGGTCCGCATTTTAGAGGCCGATAAGGATGATGATGTGAGGGTATTCGACGTGTAAAGTTGAACCCGTACGTGTGAGGAGGCACGACCAACATTTTTGAGGGAATCGCTTGTCATTCGATCACCGGGAACGTACGGCATTCACCCCCCACCACTGGCACTGGTTCCAGACTTCATTCAGCACCACAGGCGGCGTTTCCGAACTCTGTGTGGGGGGCACGGCTTATCGCGCCTTCTGGCGCGTTTAGTCCCAGCATTCTGAGATGGGGAGTCGGGTCTGCGCCGCGATCCACGACACCTCGCCATTCCTTCGTTCTATTCTTTGACCCGAATTGTTCTCGGCGGCCGGCCGTCGCAGAATGTACGATCGTCCTCTTCGCAAGCAAGTGTTGCAGTTTGGAAACGGGTTCACAATCTGAGGTTTTGGGGAACACACGGTCAGATAGGTTATCAGAGGAGGACGAGTGGGGGGGACGGCTTCCTCAGAGACCCGAGGGAGAAAGGAAATAACAAACCTTAAATGCCCGCACAGAGTTCGGGGGAGTGCCTTCGAGCCCTATATCCCGCCGAGTCACGGAGTCTTGAGATACGTGAGTTATACCCCGCTCCAGAAACCTCTCACCACACTAACCATCCGGCATCGACCACTGACCTCCAGCTTCTCGACCAGAATCCAACGCATCAGTGGCTTCAACTATCCCTGGCCGTGTTGCATACAGTTTGGTTCAAGGTGTCAGGGAGGCGATCACAGATGATGTACACCGGAAGATGGCTGTCAAGGCTTCTGGTTTGCCCTTATTCGATCGCGGTGGCGGTGATGGTGGTGGAAGGGTGCTTCCCTCGGGCATGTCGCAGAGCGGGGGTGGGGATCCGGCGTGGATGACGGAATCGATGTCGTATATGAATGCCAGACCATCGTTCTATTCGAGATGGACGAGTCAAGATACGCCGAGGTAGAATTGGACTATTGACAAGGGGAGACGCCAAAGTCGAAGACAGTCATCGTCGAGGTGAGGTTCTCCATCCGTTCCTTGGTTGGTAGGACGCGCAATCGACTGCCGTCACCATGCGCTGCGGTCAGTGAGCGGGGCTGTGGGTCGTGCGAACCCCTTCTCGTTTTGGTGGAACGAACCAACGGAATTCGGAGGGTCGAGCCCCCTCCGGAGATGGTTATCAAGTCCATAGTCGCACGTACCTACATACATGACCACGCACGTTACAATAATGCAAATATAGATGGGCTAATCGTGGTTCCCTTCATCCAGGGGTGAACACCAAACCAACCGGGCTAGGGGATAGAGGGAAGCTCAAGTCAACCCTCGCCTTCGTCCATCAACCATTGAGCAAAATCGTCGAGGCGCTTTCGTTCTGAATCTGCGCCATCTCCTAGGATGTCGTCGTCTTCACCCTTTGAACGTTTGAACCGTTCTTGACCAGCGTAGAGGTAGGCCTGTACCCTACGACCGGCGAAAAACCTCCCTTGCATTTTCTGAAGTAGGCGTGAGTAAGTGAGAGGTGACGGCGGTCGAAAAGTGGTAGGAGGTGTGACTGACGATTATGCACGCTTTCGCGCTGATTGGGTCGCGGAATTTGACCGTCATGACACCCTCTGGCTCTTGCTGCGGAAATGAACAAACAAATGGAATAGTGAGCGGAAGCTCAGATGATCAGGGGAAAGAACGGGGGGGTAGCTTACGTCGTATAACACAACGTTCGTGACATCCCCTAGTATCGCACATTCTTCCCTCACGTCCTCTTTGAGGTCCAAGAGCAACGAAGGATCCTCATCCAACTCCGCCAGGGTGAACATGTGTTTCAGGACGACGACTCGGCCGTGCTTGTTGGCCTGGTTGCTGAACTTGTCCACCGCTGTAAGTGCAGGACCGAACTCGTCCTCCGAGTCCCAATCCTCCAATTTCCTGAGTCCCCAATGAGGCCCTTCGATCAGAAAAGCGACTTGAGGACCGTACCTTTGCATCTTGCCAATCCTCTTCGTTGCCTTCTTCCTGTTCACGACCTTCCTTTCCCCTCCTCCTCCCTGTCCACCCACTCCTTGCTGTTGCTTATGCCCAAACTCGGCCACCTGAACCCTCATCCTCGTGGACGCATCGCCCAACCTGAGTTCAGCCTCATCCATCAGATTTACCGCAAGCGTCACCGAATCCTCCTTAAAGAACACGACGAGAGCTTCTCCGCTGAAAGACCCGTCCTCGCGAGCGTACATCTTGATCTTTGGTTCGCCTTCATCGTCTTCTTCGATCACTCCACATTTACCGAACCGTTGTAGGAGCTCGTCGACTTCCGTGTCTTGCGGTAGGTTCGTCACGTACACTGCGGTGTTCTTGGATTTGGGCTGTTTGGGGGCGTCGGTGGGTTTGGAGTTGTTATTCGTGCCTTTACCTCGTTTGATTGAGGTCGTGACTGAGGAGGGATCGTACTCCTCCTCTTTGCGTTTTCTTTTCTTCTTTTCGCGAGCGAGTATGGGTGCGACGGGAGTCTACGAACGTGGATATACGCGTAAATTTCGAGAGGTTAGGAAAGATATGATGACCCACCTCCTCATCCACACCCGCGATAGAGTACGCAGCTTGCTGGGATTTCAACAGGTCTTCCGAAAGCTACGCCAGATCGCATCAGAGCTCTCCATTTCTAACCCCCACACACAAAGGGTAGACCGCAGATGTGAGGGAAGTGTACGGACCAGGGGAACCCAGATATCCTTCTCCTGATCGTACTCGAATTCATTTCCGTCGTCATCCTCGAGGCGCCAAGTTCCGGTCTCCTTGTCGTAAAAAGCGCGGGGATCTTCGGCGAAAGACACCCCGCCCGTCGTTGTGGTCGACGAAGAGGAAGCGGTCGGAAAAGGGTTATCAGTCATCGGTTGTGTCCCTGGGAAAGTGTTTCTTGTGAAAGCTGTTGCGAAAAGCCGCCGCCACAGTGTCGCGATAAAGTCAAAACTAACTCATACGCGGACACAACGTTCAACTTCTGGGTTTGCGTTGTAGGATGCGACACAGGAGGAGGAAACGTTCGCTCGAACTGTCCCGAGGGCGAATGAAATACGATCCTCTCTATTATAGTATAGAACACCATCCCACGAAAGGAGATCTAACCAACTGGACATTTCAATGGATCAGCTTCATGGGGAAATACGAATTTGGATCGTGAGGAGCGTTTTCCGAGTCAGTCGGATTCCAACGGGGGAACGATGTGGGGAGTTTCGGAGGGAGGTTGGACTCGGTGAAGAGTTTGCCACGGGAAGCAACGGTCGAAATAGCTTGGGTCAGCGGAACGGCGTCTGGGGGCTCGGAAGTGGCGGTGATTGAAGTATCTGCAGCCTTTGAACCTGGTCCGGGGATTTGGCTTGACGAAAATTAACTGTGTTAGAACGTGTAAGGCTCGGAGAGCTCGGAAGAGACACGCACGCAGGTTTCTCCGGGGTTTGCAAGAGGAAAGCGGAGAGTTCGGGTTGGGTGACCACCGAGAGCTTGGGGAATGCCCTCCGGACGTCTCGTTTCCAGTAGGGGTTCTGGGCGGGATCGGAAGCTACAACCCGCATATAGCGCTCAGCCACCACACAGCTCAAAACCTAGCCCACCGAACGCGCACCTTTGGTAGCGGGTGTGCTGTACTGTTCCGGTCGGGAAGCTGGCTGGGGGTACCTGTTCAAGGAAGGAATCGGGAGACCGGTCGAGATTTCGGGGTTGACGACGGTCGCGTCGCCTGCGGACATGTCGTTCAGCCGGCGAACAGGGTTTCGCAAAAGAGGTAAACACGTACGGAATTTCTTCCAGAAGCCCTTGGGAGAGACGTGGTACAGTGTCGAATCGGCCAACTTCTTGGACGCCATTTTCGACTGGCAAGATGGTAGCAGATCACGTGGTCTTCTCTCCGACAGATATTGCCTGGCCACAGCAAGACGATGGAGTATTTACTCGGTGAAACGTTGAGTTTGTTATGAGTTTATATCGGCATTCAAAGGGTAAAGCGGACAGAGAAAGATTAGGTGGGATCACATACGCTGGCCAATGAAGGCAGGTCTCCGCCCGTCTCGATCTTGACAGAAACTCTGCATAGCACCACCATCTCGCCCACGGAAAAATGCTCCATTGCCCGGCTCGCACTTCAGGATGAACCTACGATCCGTTCAATGAGCTGTGGTCGTATTTATCGGCTGCTGTGATCACTTTCCTCTAAACATCGGGCACCCGTCGCCCGAGATTGAGCGTACGAAACTATATACCTGGTTTCTGCGAAACGGTCTCGCGCTCTCGCTCTCTCTCTCACTCTCCATCTCGACGAGACTGGCCAGTGCAACTACGATGGGGCGGTATCCTTGGGCAGAGGTCCTTCTCCTCTACGTCCTTCACATCACCTCTCTCTACCCAACACGTCAACACGCCTATCGGGCGGCTGCCCTCCCCGCTGTGATCTACCTCGCATGGCAAATTTGCCGAACGCCGGAGGTCACTGACCCACTCAAGCTTACACACGCCGTAGGTTGTGCGATTACACACGGCTTCATGTTCAGGGTGTACCTTCTATTTTCGGAAGGGTCCTTCCCTGATCCCTGGAGGCGTGTTCGTGACGAAGTCCATGCGGAGGGTGACGTGGATAAACTACCGTCAAATTTCCCCTTGGCGAAGAAGCTTTGGTGGACGGTCGACATCGCTCACAGTGGGCGTATGATTGGTTGGGTGCAGGAACCACAGGGTTGCATGCCGCCACACCCACCACCCCCACGCAGAACGTTCCTCTGGAAGACCTTCTTCAAATTCATCAAGAACACCATTACTGCCGATCTTGCCACCTCCGCGCTCGCTCTGAGCCCAGCATTCAACAATCGCGTACACGACCCCACCGATGGTCCAGAAACCTATCTCGCCGCGGTCCCGCTCTTGCACCGTGTACCCTACATCCTGGCATGGTCCATTGAAGCGGAAGCCTCAATGTGCGCTGTCCACAACGTCATGGCTTTGGTGTGCGTTGGCCTTGGCAACTCGAGCCCCACACTGTGGCCGGACATGTGGGGGCGCTGGGGAGACGCATACACCGTGCGCAGGCTTTGGGGGTATGTACATCGGTGACCCATTCACTCCTCGTAAATAACCAGATATATTTTAGGCAAACGTGGCACCAAAACCTGCGATCGGTAAGAGCACTTGTCCTATCTTTCTGCCCCGCGCCATTCTGAGGGTTTCATGTTGATCAGGTGGTCGGGGGGTTAGGAAGATTCGTTGCGAACAAGGTTTTGAAGTTCCCTCGCGGTACCAACTGGTCATCCTATACCCGACTTTACGTTGGCTTCTTTCTCTCGGGACTTCTCCACTGCCCCGGTGACTTCATGGTTGAGAAACGGATGGTATTCCGTTCGGTCAAATTCTTCCTCCTCCAAGCCGTCGTCATCACATTTGAAGATTTCGTCATTTATCTCGCAAAACTTTCACTTCGTCGAGGGGGGTTCGAACTCAGACTGGGAAAAACTGACGAATCATGGGGAGGAGTGGCTGTGAGGCTCATTGGTTATTGCTGGGTAACCGTATGGGCTTGTTTATCGTTCCCGATATTCATAGATCGACTCAGCGCCGTCGGGTGGAGTAACGCTGATAGAGGACCTATCACTCAGTTCTTATTGAACGAATGGAAACGATGGGCTTGACATGTGTACCGTATATACAGGTACCATAACGATGGGAAATTATATCGTTCGAACTGAAAGACCCCAGACGGGACACCGGCCATTGGGGTCACCTGACCGTAGTGGAGTGGCGTTTCATCCGGGCCGCCAAAATCACGCGTCTTGCAAGTATACACATAAATCGACTCCTCAATGCAGCAGGACTTTCACACCGTTGAATTTCTGGCCGACAGCTCCGCGGCCCTCCCTGGGGACCGGTCAGAAGTCAGTAAAAAATCATTTTCCAGTTAAAAGGGGGAACGGTTACTGTTTGCGTTCCTTCTATCCTCGCCTGACGAATTTGTTAGCACGGGACGCCCATAATTATCACTATCAGGCTATGCAACTTACGATCGTACTCGCGAAGCCACGCCGCGAATTCCTCCCATGTCATGTCGTAGCACCCGGAAGTGCGGGCGGCTTCCCTACGATCGGCTCTTAAATAATGCATGGCGCATGGGGCTCTCTGGGCGGCGGGGATCCCATATTCCACGCAAGTTCTGTACACTCTGCGTAACCAACTTGTAAAGTCCGTCCCCGGAGGATTGTACGTCCCGACATCCCACGCCCTGACAATAGCTAGGATGGCTTGAGGCGTGAGGAGGTACTCTTCGGGAACAGTCGGGCGATGTGGTGGTTGGTTCCCCTCGTCGTCAACAGGAATGGCAGCTTGGCGTAAGAGCTCGCCACTATCGATGGTGACTGGTCGCTCATCAGAGGTTGCAACTGCAGCTCCAGCTCCAGTAACAGCAGCCCCGGTCAGGATCGTCCCGACGGACGGCAGAACCATGGTTGCACCTGCAGATTGTAGCAATGAAAAGAGGCCTCCAGTAGTGCCACCATATACAATCGACTGGATGGTTGCGGCGATACTCCCTATATCACCCTTAGCGTGGAGACCTATGAGTGGAGGTAGAAGTCAAGTCACCTGCAGCAACCCCCACAGGAGTAAAGCCCACAACGGACAGGAGACCGACAATGGCAACCCGAGCCAGCAGAGCGCCGCCGGCGACCCTCAGTGCGGTCCCGATGTAGTATCTGGGGTGTCTCCCGTAGAACGGAAGGTCTGTTGAGGACCATGTAAGAATAAACCAAGGCACGCGGGAGGAGGGGACTTACTCTCCGATTGCTCCCGGAAAGAACCTGTGGGATGTAAATCAGTGGTAGCCCGGTCCCCAAGGAAAATTGAATCTCACTCACGGTCGAACTCGATCATGAAGTTCTTGAATGGATCCCAACGCACGGGTCCGAACGTCTCCCGAACCCTCGCCAACACGTCCTCAAGCTGAGCGCTAAGCTCATCCTTGACGAAGGCCGTCGCACACTGCGGTCGCTGCACGTCAGGGATTCCGTACGTGTCGCAGAGTAACTCGATGGAGCGGATCCATTCCCGAACATCGGTATGC
>Ga0307511_10005122_pt1 | contig 13356 bp, 15 predicted proteins | sample 13_EM_MG_FD_200266 | JGI IMG/M metagenome (GOLD analysis project Ga0307511, IMG submission 200266) | Populus trichocarpa ectomycorrhiza microbial communities from riparian zone in the Pacific Northwest, United States - 13_EM | ecosystem: Host-associated > Plants > Roots > Unclassified | place...
CGCCAAAAACAAGGCAGGACAATGTATTACACCAATTTATCTGGCCCCTATACCAGGTAATGTAAAAACATACTACTTGGACAACCAAGGGGCTACATTTTCATGCCAGAGTTGGCATTGGATCTGTGCCACAGCATCTTGCTACAGTGTCAAAAGCCCCCCCACCCAGGGCACATTTAACCCTGCCATAGGTTTGGCCAAGAATTTCATGTTCAAGACCAACACAACAGTAGCAGCATTTGACCACCCACTGAAATACAAAAGAGTCCCCTCATGACCAAGTTATCCCCACTCACATTTAACTTGAAGGAAATATAGGGAACAAATTGAAGATTCTCAAACCACTCCTCTGCCGAAGGTCAGTTTGGGAGTCTCCACCATTGTTTCTACTCCTTGAAAATTAATCCATGTGTGACCCAAAGGCAGTTTAATTAGCACCTTACTCACATGTGGAACCACGGTACCAGAGCTGTTCCAGGAGTGGGTTGGGTGTGAAAAAACAATACATCCGGGTCTGCGACGAGGGTCTGGAGGGCAATGCATCAAGGCCCGTTCACGCCGAAATGGTTAGGTTGCTGCGTGCTGGAGCCCACGAGGCCCCTGTCTAGACAACACTCTCCAAGAGGCGGGGGGAGGGGTGAGAATCATCATCCACACGCGTGAGGTATTACTTATCGAGGGGGGTTATCAATGTAGTGTCACAGGATGAAATACAGCGGATGTGACTTTAGTCAAAGCAACCATTGGCAAGAATGGCGAGGAAACAAGCGTTGTCGGCTGACAGATTGGAATGATCCTCGTTTTCGAGATGCATGTGGTGGGACCGACGACGATGAAACACCGGGGTTGAGCTCTGGACCCGGTTCACATCAGGGGGCGTAAAGCTGAAGTGATCGTGAAGTGGGTGGGGGCATGTGTGGTTGAGACGATTATGCCTGTGAGGAGAGTCCCGTATCCTTGGGATTCAGATTGTGCCGCGATGGGGGGCAGGAAGGAGCTTTTGTCACTTTACGGATGATTGGTTTGAGAAGACGGCTAATGAGATGCGTTGATGCCAGAATTCCACGGAGAGTGGTGACGTCTAAGATGGATACCGCCGGAACTGCTCCCAGGATGCGTTGGCGGACCCAGATGGAGTCCGGTCGACTTGCAGACCTTGACGCTACGGATCAGGTCTTCGCTGGTGGCGGAGGACGTCACGTGCACGAGATCGGTCATGCCTGTCACCTTTACCAATTTCCTCGAGCAGATTTCTCAAAACCTCGACGCCCACGATGGACCCAGGCTGGCTTATCTCCTCAGGGTCACCGGGCCACATGTAAAGGACCTTTTGAGAGAGTTCAGGAACCCTACAGTAAGTACAAATCGTCGGCTTGAAGAAGGAAACGGTCGGACGGTCCGGGACTGATCACACAAGATGTTCTTCAACAGTTGCAAGGACTTTCGCAGTATCATGGGGCAATTGAAAGCCCATGGGACGAGATTGCGGTCCGCTACGTTCTGATTGCTCATCATATCGCGAAACGAAGGCCGAGTGAGGCGTTCAAGGAACATACTGTATTCGTCAAGTTCGTGTCCACTTGTTCCCCGTGCTGCGTCCCCCCCAGAACAATCTGACGCGTCATATTACTTGGATACAGTTTGTTTTATCGGTTCCTTGCCACAACGAGCGGATGGACGCTTCCGGCACTGTTCGCGATCCTGAGGGACCTTAAAGACTTGGCGTTTGACGTGAGTACTCTGCCTACTCGACCGTTGATCGGACGAACAAACGTCTTGACGCGTTCAGCTCCCAGGCGGACAATGAAGCGCAATCTCTGGCATGTACGGAGGAGGCGGCGAGGATAGCGTCCAAGGCGCTCACGACGTGCATCACGGATCGGTGAGGGTTTTCGGTTGGGGTAACCGTGGATGCGCGTACTGAAAGTTGTCGGGTTTGGGTTAGTGCGTCCCAGCCTGGAGAATCGAGGAGGTGGGGCGTGTACTATGTGACAGGGTTGATCATGAAACTATACTTCAGGGTATGAGCGTCCCGATCCCCGTATTTTCGCGAGCTTACCCGGTTCTTCCTGGTTTAGGTCAAGCGGATATCATTATCGAAAAACATTCTCAGGGCCATCGACGCTAACCCAGATATCCCTCCGCTGTCGCAATATCCAAGGTCGCACCAGGTAGGGGACGGCTCCTCGATTTCAGCTTCATTCCTTGCTGAGTACCGAAAGGTCACGTATAGATATTATATCGGAATGCTGGACTTTCTGAATGAAAACCTCGCCAAGGTGTGTGACTCGCTGTTCGAGGAGGGGTTTTGGTGACAAGGGTTTGTAAGGAAGGCGGAGCAAGAGCTAACTTTTGCTTTTTACAACTGCCATTTGCAAATGCGACATAACCAAGAGTGAGCCGTTGCGGGACTGCCGTTAACCGATCCGACCTTCCTCATTGTTCCTTCCCAAGGCGTATCTTAACTTGTCTCGTTCCGTTGCGAATGCTGCGCGGGCATCTGCCGTCATCAAACCTACTTGGTCGGTTCCCAGACCTGGAACGTTTGTATTCGCCTTTCGTAGCTGCGGTTCGGAAAGGAGATATCAAGGCATTCGACACTGCGTTGGATCAGGCGGAAAGGAAACTGTTGGAGCTCAATGTTCTTCTAACCCTCGAGAAGTCTCGGGAGCTGTGTCTACGGGGTGTGTTCCGACGCGCGTGAGTACCCCACTCACGCATCTCCGGATCTTGTATGAATGTCTCGAATCACGCTCAGGTGGATAGCATCGTCGAAGGGGAATCGGATGCCCATCCGGGTCTTCCATGCGGCACTGGCCGTCTCGGGAATGGAGCTGCCGGTGGAAGAAGTCGAGTGTTTGTTGGCGAACCAGATTTATAAGGGTTTCATGAAGGGATACATCTCGCACGAGAAGCAGATGGTCGTTCTCTCGAACGTGAACCCGTTCCCGAAACTGTCGGAAAGGGCTAACCCGTTTGCGATCTTGTAGTTCCCCGTTTTGTATCGTGTTTGTCCACATTTTTTGTCATTCAGGCGGGGAAGGTTTGCTTAGACTGGGTAGGAGCCGGGGTGTGGGTCTGCCCGATGCTCACTTACCGCGTGAGGATCCATAAGTCGAAGCACTCGAACAACGGCGAATGGAAGACGAGGTGAGGTAAAGGAACGGTACCGTCGTCTATCATTGCGGGGAAGAAGAAGCGAAAGTGATTATGGATCCGGTGGCGGGACACCCCCGACCGACGACCAACTGCTGTGCAAGGGATCGTGGAACGGGATGTGCGATGCGAGTCGATATCGGGAAGGTGCCGGCATTGAAAGTAATTGTTGTTTCTCGTCGCTTATTGGCTGCCGGAACCGATAACTCGCTTGACATTGAAAAGGCACAACCAGCGTTCTGGCCAGAGTGGCATCACTCCCTGTCGCATACCACCTCCCTCCTCCCCCACCCACGGTCAAACCACCCAACCCTATCATGCGTGTTGGTCGCAAATCCAAGGGTATTGATACCCTCAAGGCCCAGTCGCTAACTGAGGTGCGCAAACCTAATCATGGTAGCTCCCGTCGCCAGGCCGAACCGTTTTCTTATTGTCTTTCGTCGTGCAGGTTGCGAGACCCACCCCGGCCTCGACCCCAACCTCGGTCCCTACTTCGCCCGCCATCATTACAGGCGGACGTCTTCCCTTGGAGCTCTATGGCCACATCATCAGTCTCGTCGACTCCCAAAGCACCCTCCGTCAGATATGCCTCGTTTGCGAGTTCTTCTGCGACGAGGGTAGACGCAGATTGTACAACGAAGTTCACTTGGCCGTCCGGCGTATTTCCCTCTTCGCCTGGACGGTGGTCAACAACCCACGCATCGCCAGACGGGTCCGTTCCATCTCGATCACTCTCCCTGCCCATATGGTGTCCATGAACAACCGCGAGGGGAAGGACATCGTCGCCATCCTCCTCCAATACCTTACAGAGTTGGAGAATCTAGATATCTACGGTCAACAGAGGGTTCAACTCCATAAACTCCTCGATGTTACCAGTCCCCGTCTCAAGCGGTTCCGGTCCAGCGCATATATCTGCCAGGAGGTCATCGATAGTCTCGCCTCAAGGCCCCAGCTACGGGAACTGGTCATCCCAGATTCACACCCTCATTTCCGCCCCGTCGTTCCGGAATCGTTCCTTCCAGGGCTCGAGACCCTCTGCCTTCCGATGTGCATGATGCACCATGTCACGAATATGAACTGGGGGTTGACACGTTTGGCTATCAACATGTCCCCCTTCCGCGATTTGGAATCCCTGGTCCCCGGCATCGTCTCACACTTCGGGGAAACCCTCATAAACCTCTCCTTAGTACGACTTGTCCCGACCCAGTCGTATGGGGTTTGCCCTATGATTGACCTCGTTTCCGAGTTCGCGGCCAACGTTCCGAAACTCAGGTTCCTCACAGTTTCTGTGTGCGAAGTCTTGGTGGGTTTTAAAACATCCGATTTTTCGCATCATCCCGCCCGCTTACGTCTCAATATAGCCTCCCGGGTATATTGGACGGATAAAGACCACGGACTGGGGGAGCCTCAGGGCATTAGAAACCCTGGTTTGGTTTGCGGAAGACAGCATCGATATCGCTCGGCACGCCTTCGCTCAACCGATGATGTCCCAGGATTGTGCATACGTTGGAGAAAAGTTTGCGAAAGCTGTCGATGGGACGTGTCCGGCGCTCAAGACGTTCGTTTTCGTCAACGAATCCAAAGAATTTTCTGGGCACCAGTGGGGGAAGGACGGGTCAAGACGCGAGCTTGCCGATGTTGAGCAGTACATGGACCAAAAGGCGTGGAGGTTACTTTGAACATCTATCGATAAATTGGACCTTCTAACTCCACTCCTGATGCGTAGTCGCTTCTTTTCTCTCTTTCTTCTTCTTCTCATGGGACCCTGAATCGCCTTTTTGTATCCATCTCTAACTTACTATTACAGTTGAAAGCGTGCACTGATCTTTGGTCGTGTTCGCCAGCCCTGATCATATCGATGGGAGCCTATTCGGAAAACGAATCAACCACCACTTCTGCCATAGAGCGGAGGAGTCGAGCGAAACATTGAGCGTATCGGAGGGGGGGGGTGGCCGAATCGACTGACGAAATTGACCCTCCGTTAGGTCACCTCGGCCCAATATGAATCAATATGGTGTATGAGATCTTTCCCACGTCAATAAACTTCCTCTCTTTCACCCTCCTTCGTTCTGGGGAATCGTAAAAACTAATAAACGTCACGTCGAACCGGTTACGGCTTTGTCTTCACATCTCTCGCGTGCTTTCGCGTTCTTTCGACGGAGATGAAAAGAAGAAGCTCTCTTGTGACAGCTCTTGGAAGTTTTCTTGTCCCACGAAGGGTTACGAAACCCTCGTTCATCGAAGCATCGTGGTTCTTAGATCTGAACGATTGGTGAGCACAAAGGCGCATGAGATTCGGGCTTTTGGAGGCGTTTGGCGCGTTTGTTGCGGTGCGCACTGAGCGCGGGGAACCGACTTGGTTCCCGCCTAATGGGGTGCATAGATCAACCGAGGTTCGCCGGTTTTTTTTTGTTTCGATGCGCCGATGGCCCACTGATGGTTCAGCGTCATGAACGGATATGACCCACAGGGACCCTATACTGTTCAACGGAAGCTTACCTAACCTCATCCTTGCATGTAGCTGAAGGGCCTATCGATGCGATGAGCCGGGCGATGGGAGCCTCATGAAATAATTGCATGTCCGACTCCTAATCGGAACACGCCTCCGGTTTGCCTTGAGCTTTTTCTCCCCCTTTTATTGGGCGAGGGCTGTGCGTGAAGTTGGCTGTGGCAAGTCGATAGTTGACGTGTCTCTTTACAGGGTATCTTGGGGTACGGAGCAAGTCGCATGGGGATGGGGGTGGGCCATTGTAATTCCGTTCCGCCCCACACCCCAGTGGATGGGATATGAGCGCCACCAACGCCACATATAAAGGCTTTGAAAGGTGGTACCGCTTAGGACTGTTGTTTGTCCGCTGGCGCGTCGTTGCGGACCTCCCCCCTCCGTTTCAAATCGTACAAACCCACTTCTCGCCCCATTGAACACGGGAAAACTGTGATTCTCCTCGGCTCGACCTCTCACAGGCACTCCGGGCCGACTTGGGGTCGGTTGTTCCGTCACCGAGAAGCCTTCCACGTCTGGGGATGCAGAGTTGATAAAAGCAAGTTTGGGATCCGGTTCCGGGTTCGTTAAACACAACCATTGCACTGAGGTATACTTCAATCTGATAAAAGGTACCTATAGCCAGCTGTGTTCGGGGACGAACGGGAGAGCCTTGGTCCTCTCGTTGGTAAACGTAGCCGACGGGAAGCCACCAACACCAGCACATGGCGGGTGGAAAAGAATCTGTGAGTTACGCACTTAATTCGTGTCAAAGCAATCTCAATAGGAGTATCCTGACCCCTAGTAGGTCCCTCTTTAGCCCAAGGGGAAAACATGCGGCTAATGCGGCCCGTTTCATCATCCCGCCTCACCTATTCATCCCCCGGTGCGGTTCTGCCGCTGTCATCTCCATACATCCCTTACGGTCGGGCGACTTCGAGTGACCCGCTCCCAGGACAGATCCTGGGTTGGTGATCGGCAAACGGCCCCGACCTCTTTGTATGGCTGAAAAGTATTCCCAGTTTCTGGCGGGATCGAATTCGCGCGTCAAACGTTTAGCGATCGGTATTCACTCGATTCGAACGTGTCCGAGCTGTTCATCTCCCGCCTCGTCTCGTCAACAACGGCCGAGCTATCCGTTTCCGTGCGGAGGATCTGGAGGAGGCGCAACGGGTGCTGCTCATCCCGGCGCGCCCGTTTTCCAACTGGAGCCTTCCTATTAGGGGGTGGCTGTTATCAAATTCACACATCTGTTGAACGATAACCCCGACTACGGCAAAAAGAAGAAAAACATTTACCGATTGGTGAGGGCCTTGTTTTGCGTGTTGTTGTGAACCTTGGCGATAGCCGACTCGGGTATTAACCTCCCGAGAGTTCGTTCGTTGGGGATTTTTTGCACCGTGTTTCGGGACCGTTCCAAAGTTTGATTCCAGTCGGCGTCAATGTCGACAACTGGCTGGCACCCAACGGAGGGGGTGATTTCCCCCTGCCTTCGCCTTCCCTGTTGTTCGTCTCTCCTCCTCCCCCATTTCCAGAGCTGCTCTGGCGCCGTTGCGGCCCCAATGCTGGCTCAATCATGCTCCCGAGGGGAAAGGAAAGATAGGTAATTCCATACCCTATAGGATCGTTATCAGAGACATGACATTGACGGGCCTGGCAGACCGACTCACTGTTCTGGTGTCCAACAGCCCCCCGTGATGTGCTAATCGAGGTGACCCAAACTGCGCGTTCTGCAAGCCTACCCAGAATGGTAAACCCTTTGTCTCGCTACACGAGAAAGTTGGCTTACTGGTGTCCCTTGGAAGGGCAGAACAGGGTGAACAATGGACCGTGATACGGACTTTGCCCTCGCTTGAGGCGTGGGCGGGATGGAACACGTGGGAGCGAGTCTGCGTGAAGACTGCATGGGGCAGGGAGGGGAGGGGACTGAACTGCCTACTCGTATCTGGTAACCGGTCGGGCCACGATTCAATAACGGGCAGAACATTTACAGTGATGTGACAGCCCAGTAATTTGCAGTGGAATGGAGAGAGGACTGAGCAAGGTCGCGAACTCTTGATTCAGCCTCAAAGATTGGGCGGGGGACAGCAGTTTCCGTAATTCACCAAGGACCGAGCCTTCTACTGGTACGTGAAGGCTCGTGTCAACTTCCAGGTGGGCCCTTTCAAGTCTGCGGAGATGAATCCACCGAAATTGAATCGACCCAAGTTAGAACCGTTGAAGTTGATGTTGGTGAAGAGCGGGAGTATGTTGGGTTGTCCTCCGAAGATTTGGGTACTTATATACCCCTACGCCCCTACACGGAGACCCGGACTACCTTTCGCTCTTTCAGGTGACCTCTGATGACTGCACACCGTTGAAGCTTTCTAAAAGCCTAGCAGTAGGGGGTTTCCTCTCCCGTTCGGCTGCCTCATGTCAACGTTCGGCAGTTCAGCTTTGTACATGGGTCATTTTCACCCGCGTTCACCGGCTACGCGCACCACCCGACGTCCCGTGATGGGTTTGTGGGTGTGAATGTTTGGATCGACCGCCTATTAATCACCCGCCTCGAGCGTGCTGGAGGCCAAGCCGGCTGGTGATTTTTCGGAAGGTTTGGACCAATAATCGGCCCTCACCGAGTCTTCAGGACATCGAGATGTCCGAGCCTCCCACCCAATCGGCTGTCCCAAAAAGGAAGTGGTATAGTGCCGCGGAATCCTTTCTCGGGGGTGTATCCCTTGAGGTGGCCTTCGCCTGTGCTACGGGTGGGATGAGGAGGAAGCTACTCGGGAGAAGAACGCGATTGCGATTCGCCGACGTGGATGGGAAAGGTCAGATTGGCGACCCATTCGTAATCTTCGCTATGGCACGTCGGAGTCACGTCGCGGTTCGTCAGGAAGGCCCTTTATCTGTGAAACGTTGTGTCCACCTTGACTGCATTTCTTCTGGACCTTTAATGGCTTCCGGAACCATCTTCTCCACCGTAACTGGACCCACTTCTCTCCGCGTTTACGTGTGGGGCGGATGGCGTTCGATGTTCGCCGTCCCCACGCCCTCGCGCCCTTCTCCGAAATTTCTGGATGATCCCGTAGAAGTGTCGGCGCGGCTTCTAGCTGGCTGATCGCTAAATTCAGACGATTGCGACATATTGTCCAGAATGAACTTCCTCAGGCTCGCAACTCCGCCCTACAGATCGGGTTCTGTAGACACCACGACATGCACCCGTTTCCCCCCCGTCCGCAGCTAAGGGTTGGTCAGGCCGTGTGATGACCCACATCCGTCCGCAGGCTCCAATCAAACAGGTGTCTGTGCTTTCTATCCAATTTAAGTCCAGGATCTACGGCGTGATGGACGGGTGTCATACTGATTATGCCTCATCCTCCGAAGAACGCCTTTTAAATTTACTTTTGACCAGGAGTTGTTCGATTGTTGTGGCGAAGGGATGCGCCTCTATGGGAGTGGGGGAAGCCCGAAGGCCGGGGTGGGTCGATTTTGTTCTCGGCATCTTCGGAGGTCATACTGATTACGCGCATCAGGGTCGCCTCTTGTTCCCTCCGCTTACCTCCCCGAACTATCTAAGCCGTACTCGATATAAACCTCCCCCACGATGACGGAAACTTTCAGCCTCTTCACCGTTCGCTCGCACTGCACCATTTATCCAGAGCCATGAACTCCAGCAAGTTTATCGCGTCAGAAGATGGAACGAAGATCTGGACCGATGCCGTCGGAGACCCCTCGAAACCCTCCGTGGTGTTCATACCTGGTGCCTCGTCCAGCGCTCTGGTCTTTGACAGGCAATTCGAGGATCCAGAGCTTGTGAAGGATCTTTATTTGGTACGCCATCCGCCATCCTATAAGAGGTGCTTGCTGACACCGGAGTGAAGGTTCGTTACGATGTTCGCGGACAGGGTTTGAGTGATCAGCCTCTTGACCCGTCCGCATGGACTTCAAACAAGTTTGCAGAGGATTTCAAGGCGGTCGTCGAAGCTTACGGGCTGAAGAAACCCTTCGTTGCTCCTTGGTACGTGGAAACTCACACTATGTTAAGGACGGCGTATGCTAATTATGCCTTTCCGTAGGAGTGCCGGTGGTAAGAACACAGAGTGATGACTTCCTCATATAGAGGTCTCACACATATCCAGGCGCAATACTCGTGGATATAACTACCCACCTTGGCCCAGACTCTTACTCTGGTGTGATTTTCCTTGGTTCGACGCCCTTCCGGAGCTGGAACACGGAGATCGTGAACCCGTGGCTGGCAGGGATGTTTCCTCGTCTCCTCTCCACTGACCTCTCAGACCTCTGCTCGACTGCCCGAGACTTAGTTGAGGGTTTCACAACCAATCCCGACAAGATCCATCCAGCGACGAAGCTCGCCTGGATTGGAGCATACGCAAACCAACACCCCGTGGCGAGGACGAACTATATTACTAGGACCCAGGACGAAGACGCACTCAAGGCCGCGGTGGAGAAGGTTCCTATTCTAGCTCTCTTGGGGAAGGATGACAAGTTCCTCTTACCGGACCAGGTGGAGAGGCTGTATAAGGAGACGTTTGCGGATGTTGCGGTTCAGATCTGGCCCGAAGTGGGGCATCTCCCCTTCTTCGAGGAACCGGAGAAGACGAAAAACGCGATCTTGGCGTTTGTGAAGAAAGTAACCAAGGTACGCTTCTCCCACCTCCGAGCGTCGCTTGTGCCTTAACTTTTGTAGGGGTGAAGATTCTGTTTGATCGTATAGAAATTTATATGTGATGTCATACGAAACCTCCCAACATAGACATCCCGCATCGTACTCAGCGCTCAGAGCTCAGAAGTCCACGGTCATGCTCTTAGGCTTGGAGTATAGGTGTTTTACATTCCTCTCTCACCTCCCTTTATGAATCACCCTCATGGGACGGTAGTCGCAATGTCGCCCACCCTCACCCGAGGTCACTCCCATCTATTTGAGACGTTGGCAAGATCTTGGAATCCTGCTCAAATATGCGAGGAAGTTCGTGCTTCAATTTCCATGGTCTCCTAGAATGGCCTACCGGGCTGGGCTTATTCCAGAGGCTGATTCCATTCGCTCATCGTTTGTGATCATTTATCTATACCCATCCAGCCCACGGCGTGAACAGGTTCACGGTCCGCGGGGACTGGCGGGCGTTGGGGCTAAATTACCATCCAAGCAGCCACGAGACTATGTCCCCGACCTCAGACTACGCGAGGCACCTGCTTCACATCGTATTGTGATGGTTATAAACCAAGTTTCCTGAAGCGCAAACCTCTGAGAAGCTGGGTGGTACGTGTATTGGCTCATAGTAAGGGATATCTCACCCAATCTTACCCGTATTGTAGGTTATCTGCGGACGCATAACCGAAGCGTACCTTGGGCGTAGCGTAGGTGACACCGTGCATACCCAGCCCGTTCTCAAGTTCATCGGCTCATGTTCGTATGTACCACTCTTACAGGACCGACGGATCTCTCCAACATTATGCTCACTTTATTTTGTGCCTTCATCAGGCTTCTTTGTGACAACTCCCGCCGTGTGGGAGTTGCAAACTCCCGTACTGTGCTGAAGACGACAGCGATGACGATTGCACGTCGGCGGACCGCGTATTCTGGAATCGATCTTCGAAGCCGAGTTAACTCACCCTCGATCACCCTCTAGGCCCGCTGATCAATCGATCGAGTTTCGAGTTATATTGGGGCCCATGGATATCGGTGCTGGTAAATTCGGTCTTTTAGACACTGGAAACAATGTCTGCGTTACGATGCCTCTGGGAAGTTGGTGTTGCAGGATCCCAGAAGCGGCGGTATCCTCGCAAAGCACAAGGCAGTGGTCTGGTCCTGAAGGGGTATATGTCGATGTGAAAAGTCTGTGACTCTGATGTTCACCTTGTCCTCACCCCCTCGGCGGAAATTTCAGCCCAGATGGCGAGCAAGAGGGTTTCATTGGCCGTAAGCCTTTCTCGTTCCTATCTTGATCTAGTTCTGGCACCCTTACCACAGACCCGACCTTTGTAGGTTGCTCACGATGTTGTCCCGGAGGTCAGTATTTTATTATCCCTCATCGCCCCATTCGAGAGTTTATAGACGTTATTGCGGCATCGTGCAATATAGGGGCTCCGATCGAATTTTTTTTCAGTTCGGAGTGGCAGCAGAATGACTCTCGAATGATTTTTTAATAATCTTCAGCACGGCCCAAGCAGATCCGACCGGGTGAGGTCCGCTTCGGTGGTCGTTCCGGCCAAGTGACCCTTGGGAGGAGGGTTGCAGTCACTTGAGGTGCGATGTTTGAAATCCAAGTAACGCCATTCCATTTGGGTACCCTCGCATCTGTCGTTCTTATCTTATCTTAGTCTTTCCAAATCTGCCTGGAGGAGGGCTCGTGGGACGGCCGGCCGGGCAGACACCTTATCTACGGCCCCAGTCACCGGTGACTCAGTATGAGCGCCGCTTTGGTGTCCGGCCTATAGTTGTTACTCCTCAGTCGGCCCGTAATATCCGCCTGGATTCACCTCTACAACGATGTTGCAATCGTATTCAACCCCGCCCTGGCCCTGCGGCCGGTGGGTGAGATCGTGCATACGATCTCGAAATCGGACCCTCGAAATTAAGCTCGGTCGGCTTGGACGACGGGATTCCCTTATTTGACCGAGGCACGTCAGGGACCGGGACAACTACGCCTCTTTGAACTTCGAACTCGTTGGATACACGCGTTTCTGGCAGTGGTGTGTCCAAAGAGGGGTCAGTCCTTCAGTATTCAGTCATTTCCACCATGAAAGGGCGCCACATTAAACTTTCTGTGGCGGATTTGTATACAAGAAGGTTCGCGCTGCGGTCTGGCCTAGGTGGTCGGACTAGGGGCTACATCGCCCTTGGACGAATATCGGTGGTCGCGCTGAAGATAGGTAAACGGCGATTCGTTACACATTGCGTCCCAGGGTGCCTCCTACGTGGATATCCGGATACGCTGGACGAAAGAAGAACAGAACCTACCCTGCCAGGGAGATTCATGGCCCCAGATCTTCCGATCCTTTTACTTCTTGAGGCAAGCTGTGCCGCGGTGTTGAACTTGGCCAAACTGGGTGACATGTACTGTATGGGTGGGTAATACTCTCGCGGCCATTACTTCCGTCCCCCGGAACGCCTCGACTACTTGACCATACTGTCATCTTAGGGTCGACCGATGGTCGATTCGTGCGGCGGTGCCAGTGGTACACGCTGCTATCCCACATGGCGTGACATAAAGCATCCGAGGGGCTAATACTATATATAGCGGGAAACATCGAGTTGACAGTTCTCCGTTCCTTTCTTTCTTTCTTCCCTCGAAGACAAACCCCCACCTGCGCCCCCGATGCTTCGACTGCTCAAGAAATTTGTCAACCCTCGCAGCTCTCGCGGCCTACCAGATCCCGTCGGGGGTTTTGAAGAAGACCAGGTCGGCTTGCGAAACGCCCATCGGAATTCCACAACACCATCAGAATTCTCCACGACTGCCGACACTGGGTCATCGAACTTATTGCGCGAGAAGTATCGGAACCTAGCCCATACGAAACTTCAGTCACTCTTCCCACCGGAGTGTAGTTGGCTGGAACCATCGGATGTGGGGGACATGGGGGAACGTGCTGTTGATGGTGGTCGTTTTGCGGACGTGTGGAAAGGTCACCTCGAGGGCAAGGAGGTCGCTGTCAAGTCCTACCGATACTACGAGCGATTCGACCAGTGCGATTCGGTTTGTATGGTAGGTCGCCGC
>Ga0307511_10005123_pt1 | contig 13355 bp, 14 predicted proteins | sample 13_EM_MG_FD_200266 | JGI IMG/M metagenome (GOLD analysis project Ga0307511, IMG submission 200266) | Populus trichocarpa ectomycorrhiza microbial communities from riparian zone in the Pacific Northwest, United States - 13_EM | ecosystem: Host-associated > Plants > Roots > Unclassified | place...
ATAGGATGAATAGATGGAGGCATTTTAGAGAAGACTTGGTTAGGAGCCACGAATTGGCGCGAAACCAAAGGGAACCAAACCGAACTCAAAGGTCCTCTTGAAGACTGTCTCATCATCTCATACTCATTCACTATCTTTCGTCCACTAAAAACAGAAACTCTCTTCACTCTCCATTCTTTCTTTCTTCCTTCCTCTTCTAAACAAAGATTTAAACCAAAATTTTCAGTTTCTTTTTAGTCCGAACTTGATGTATTTCCTTTAAAAGTCCGTTCTTTTTTTAATCTTTTCCCATATTTGGAATTGGGGTGTAAAAAAGAAGAAAAAGAATTGAACTTGATCTAGTTTTTGTGAAATTATGAATCCAATCCATGTTTGTGCCTAAAAGGGTCTTCAATGGAGGTGCCAACATAGTCATTGCATTGATCTATATATATATATAGATTGGTACGATCAACGAGAGGTGAAGGTAGAATTTTGAGCCAAGAAAGTTGAATGGTTGGATCTTTACATTTTATGAAGATGGAGCTTGCTTAGTCCAAACTTGAATTTAGATTTCTTCAAAATGGTAAGTGGATCGATTTCTTTTTATTATTGTATTTGTTGTTTTACGTGTGATAAGTCTTTGTATGAATCCTTTTTATGAAGGAAGAGTTCATGATACGATCTCATAGTATTGTCGACTTGATCTATCAACAATGTGGCTGCATTGAAGCAGCTTTCATGGGGCTGGAAAATTCATTTATCTTTAATTGTTAATGTGGAGATCACAAATGGTTTAAGCTTGGATAATAGGAACTAGAGTGGAACTCTTTCATGAAGAACAGAACAAGAATGCTAGGAGAAAGCATGATAGAGGGTTATATAAAATATTTTATTTTTTGTAATAAGAGATTAAATTATTAAGTTAAATTATTTTTTTAATATAATATTAAAATTTTATTGATAAAGTGGTCATATCTGCTTTAACAAAAGAGTATACTGTTGAAGTGTTAAAAAAACTGAATATTTACATCAAAATCATTAGAAAAAAAAAAACATTAATTTTATGCTTTTTCAAGTTAAATGTAATTTTACAATGTAGTTCCAAACGTAAAAACAAATAGTGTTTAATTAGTGTTTGTTTGTTTGATTTCTTTGCATGTATTTAAGGGTGTGACACCAACTATGTAAATATTATGAAAGTAACATTACATTCTAGCCAAATATTCACTTCTTGCACCTTATATGTTTATGCTTTGAATACTCAGGGAAGTAAGGAGAATATAATTGTAGGTTCTCATGTTTGGGTTGAAGACCATGAATTGGCTTGGCTTGATGGGAAGGTATCAAAGATTACTGGACAGGATGCCGAGATCGAAGCTTCAAATGGGAAGAAGGTGCATCAAATGCCTTAAGTTGTTTCTTTTTTATTCACTTTCTTTTTGTAGCATAGCAGTTCATGTAGTTGAAGGTTCTGAAGTAATAAATTTTACTTACATTTTGATGCTTTGTTCCTCTGTAATCATGTTAGGGTTTGCATTCGAGGGACTAGTTCTACATGTTCTGAAATTCAGAAAAATTCTTGTTCTTAGCATCTTTTGTCCTACTAAACTGGCCATGCATGTCTCCATCGCAAAAACAAATGATTTAAACTAATCTTGCAGTGATATTTATGATTTAGTCCTAAAAATCTTCATATCTCATTTTAATATTTGAGTTTTTCTAGCTTCCTGACACTGTCTTTCCTGTTTTGCTAACAAAAGGTCACGGCAAAATTATCGAAAATATATCCGAAAGATATGGAAGCTCCTGCTGGTGGAGTTGATGACATGACAAAGCTTTCTTACTTGCACGAGCCTGGAGTTCTGGAGAATCTGAAAACAAGATATGAGCTGAATGAAATCTATGTAAATCTTCCTTCCCCTTTATGCTAATAATACATTCAACATTGCTCTAAATTAAAAAAAAAAAATTGATTTCTGATTCAGTGATCTGTGTAACAATATAAACCTTTGCCTTTCGATCTCAGACGTATACTGGAAATATTCTTATTGCCATCAATCCATTTCAAAGACTGCCCCATCTCTATGATGGTCACATGATGCAACAATACAAGGGAGCACCATTTGGAGAGTTAAGTCCTCATGTTTTTGCGGTTGCTGATGTTTCATACAGGTAATTCCTATTCCCATTTGTCATTCCATGTCATTTTCTTTATAAATGGAAGCATAATCAATGAAATGCTTTGTTAAATTCAGGGCAATGATCATTGAAGGGAAGAGCAATTCCATTTTGGTCAGTGGTGAAAGTGGTGCGGGTAAAACCGAGACCACGAAAATGCTTATGAGGTACCTTGCATTTTTAGGCGGTCGAGCTGCCACTGAAGGACGAACAGTTGAACAACAAGTTCTTGAAGTATGTTTGAACATTCATCTTTCGTTCTAACCTTTAGAGTTTCACTGTTTCATTTTATCTTCTACTGGGGTATTCCTTTCATTTCACACAGGCATCTGATTAGACTTTTCTGTTATCTGATCTGATTGCAGTCAAATCCAGTCCTTGAAGCATTCGGGAATGCTAAAACTGTTAGAAATAACAATTCCAGGTGAGATAATTCACTTTGACATGAAATGAGTATCAGCTAAAATTGCTACATGCATGCTTTAGCATCAAATCTTCCACAACAATGAAGGGCTAATTTTTTCCCGACATGAACCATGCCTCCAATAATTTTATTGACAATGTCATCAAGAAGTTTCAAAACTATATTCATTGGTGTTTTTGCATTGATGTGTTCCTAAAATTAATACTGGTGCAGCCGTTTTGGTAAATTTGTTGAGATCCAGTTTGACAAGCACGGAAGAATTTCAGGAGCTGCCATCAGAACTTACCTTCTAGAGAGATCTCGTGTTTGCCAAGTTTCCAATCCTGAGCGCAACTACCATTGTTTTTACCTTCTTTGTGCCGCACCACAGGAGGTAACTTTCTGGTGAAATGAGAGCTCCAACTGTGATTTTATAGCTAATGGCGCGTGTTTATCAAGCCAGTTTGATACAAGTTCTAACTTATTGTTAACAGGAAATAGAGAGGTATAAGTTGGGGAGCCCAAAATCATTCCACTATCTTAACCAGTCAACTTGCTTTGAACTAGTTGGTGTAAGCGATGCGCATGACTACCTTGCCACAAGAAGAGCTATGGATATTGTTGGAATAAGTGCAAGGGAGCAGGTATAGCTTTTGAAGTAATATGCTTTTGACTGCTGCCAGTCGGTCCGGCATCTTACTCTCTTTCCCTCTCTCCCAGGAAGCAATTTTCAGAGTTGTTGCTGCAGTCCTTCATATTGGAAATATTGATTTTGCTAAGGGAAAGGAAGTTGATTCATCGGTACCTAAAGATGATCAATCTAAATTCCATCTCAAAACAACTGCGGAGCTGCTAATGTACAACATCTAATTTTCATACATAAGCATGGATGGTATCTGATGTGTTTGCTTTCATGTTAGATGTTATTGCCACATCTTTTGTTTTTTTTCAGGTGTGATCCTGTTGCCTTGGAAGATGCATTATGCAAGCGTGTCATGATCACTCCCGAGGAGGTTATCAAGCGAAGTCTTGATCCTCAAAGTGCGGTGATTAGCAGGGATGGTTTAGCTAAGACGATTTATTCTCGTTTATTTGATTGGTAAGACATTAATGTCTTCAATTGATGTCCTTTGTAACTTAAGGAGTCTTACGATGTTAACTTTGTTGGGTCATGTGCAGGATAGTGGATAAGATTAATAACTCCATTGGACAAGATCCTAACTCAAAATCTCTGATTGGAGTCCTCGACATCTACGGTTTTGAAAGCTTCAAGACAAATAGGCAAGAACCGATGAAAGCTAGATGCATATAATTGAATGGATGGTGTTATACTTACATTGATTACAGGAACTACTCGGACAGTTCTTGTAACAATTTTACAATCCTTTCTTTGCAGCTTTGAGCAGTTCTGTATTAATTACACAAACGAGAAGTTGCAGCAGCATTTCAACCAGGTAATCCTGCAGACCATGTTGACCATTTAGCTAGAGTCATTTTCAACTATCTAACTAAAGAAGGTTTGGTAATGACTCTCAGCACGTCTTCAAAATGGAACAAGAGGAATACACAAAAGAGCAGATTGATTGGAGCTACATTGAGTTTGTCGATAATCAAGATGTCTTGGATCTTATTGAAAAGGTTTTTCCCCCATGATTCACATTTTCTCTTTTCTTCTATACCTAGATCGTTGACAAAGGACTGTGATGGGGCATGCACATGCAAGTTTTGAGCACTCTTCAAACTATTTTTAAAATTGTTTTTGTCACATTTTGCACACCATTGCTCCTATCATTTACTTGTCTATTTTTTTCTTGGGATCCTGCAGAAACCTGGTGGGATAGTAGCTCTCCTTGATGAAGCTTGGTATGTTACTTTAATCCATGCTTTCCAGGATAATTTGCATCAAAATGCAAAGAGTTCTGGCTGTAATTCCCACTTAAAATAATTTAGAAATTTCCACGTATCTCTTGTCAGCTGCATGTTGTTTCTTTCTTTAATCTTCTTGTCGAAGATCAAATTGGTTTCTCAATTCTTGTTAACAATGTCTTCTTTTCAGCATGTTTCCCAAGTCGACACATGAAACATTTTCGAACAAGCTTTATCAAACATATAAAGTTCACAAGCGCTTTATCAAGCCAAAATTGTCTCGCACGGATTTCACCATTGCTCATTATGCTGGAGAGGTAAGCTCTATCGATAAAACATTAGTAATATATACTTGCATGATTTGAACTGTGGCTACTTTAAGATTATTTTCTCGCATTTTCAGGTCCAGTATCAATCCGACCACTTTTTGGACAAGAACAAAGACTATGTAGTTCCCGAACATCAAGATTTGTTGGGTGTTTCCAAATGTCCTTTTGTAGCAGGTCTTTTCCCTCCACTTCCAGTAGAGACAAGCAAATCTTCAAAGTTCTCTTCGATTGGTTCTCGTTTTAAGGTAATTTTCCTATGTTATCTAGATGACAAAGGCAGTTGCTTTTTTCTTACATAAACACCAGTTGATCTGATAGTCCATATGTACCCCCTATGTCTTTTGTCAGAAATATTGTATGCTTTCATGTAGTTCAGGAATTGAGAACTGACATTCTGTATTCAAAATGATGCAGCTACAACTTCAACAACTAATGGAAACATTAAATTCTACTGAACCTCACTACATAAGATGTGTTAAGCCAAACAATCAGCTAAAACCTGCCATATTTGAGAATATCAATATCATGCAGCAATTGCGTTGTGGTGTAAGTACAAGCTAACATTGCTTCATAGTATAGCTTGTTTTCTCAAAATGTTTCTGTTTCTCTAAGTCTTCTGCAAAAAATGGATACAAATTATCCAATTCCCTTTTCAATCTGACATTTATTTAGTTTCGAGGTGGTTTTCACACAAATTCTTGCTTGTTTTATTTGTTAATTTATTACTAATGGCTGTTCATGTAGGGTGTTTTAGAAGCAATCCGAATTAGTATGGCTGGATACCCTACTCGTCGCCCTTTCTTTGAATTCGTAAATCGATTTGGACTTCTTTTCCCCGAGGCTTTGGCAGGAAGGTATGTGATCTGTTCGAGGATAAAAGGCTGCTTAAGTAGATGATATTTGAGGCTTCTTTCACTGGAAAGTTGCGGCCACTTCTAAATAATTTATTGAATTTTCTGATTACACTTGAAAAATATGTGGATTTATTATATATAAAATTTATTGTGAGCAGCTATGACGAAAAGGTTGCTTGCAAAAAGATTTTGGAAAAGAAAGGACTTCAAGGGTTCCAGGTAATCCTGAAGTTTCTTTGCTTTTGCTGGTAATAGCAGATAATGTAGGATATCATTATGAGAGTGTTTTTCTGATGTGAAAGCAACACGAATGACGTGTAACACATGATTCACAGTTGATGTCTATGTTACAAATTAATGGAAATCATTCATCCAGTCACATACATGTTTCAAAATAATTGAAGCCGTTGGTCAGAACTGTTTATTCAATTTGCCCTGGTTTGGCTTGCAGATAGGTAAAACAAAGGTATTCTTGAGAGCTGGTCAGATGGCTGAATTGGATGCAAGAAGAGCTGAGGTACTCAACAATGCAGCAAAAACCATCCAGGGGTGTGTACAGACGCACTATGCTCGTAAAAGGTTTATTGCATTGCGGAAGGCTACCGTATTGGTGCAATCACTATGGAGAGGTGATTCATTAGAAAATCTAATAGCTTAACCTGGTTTAGAAATGCATTTTTTTTGTCCTAGATATTTCAATCAACTTTTTTCTTAATTCCATGTGTACTTTTTGATTCCTGTTCTTCTGCAAACATTTTTTGCCTTGACTTATTTCACATGAATTTGTATGATTTTGTAGGAAGACTGGCTTGCAAAATTTTTGACAGAATGAGGAGGGAGGCAGCTGCTATAAAAATTCAGAAGCATACACGTAAATATGCAGCCAGAACAGCCTACAAGAAACTTCATGTATCTGCACTTGTCGTGCAAACAGGTTTAAGAGCTATGATTGCTCGCAAGGAATTCAGATTTAGGAAACGAACTAAAGCTGCAACCATTATCCAGGTTATCCCCCTTGACAATACATAACTTATTCATTAATTCTCTACTTTCTGGTGTTCCAGCAGTCAAATATAGCACTCTTTACTTGGATGAGCAATGCAGGCCCGGTGGCGCTGTCATAAAGCTGTTTCCTACTATAAGAGGCTAAAGAGAGGTGCAGTTGTCACACAAACAGGATGGAGGTGTAGAGTTGCTAGAAGAGAGCTAAGGTTGCTCAAAATGGTCAGTATTGTTCAATCTTTTATCTATAGGGCTTTAAAAGGTTTATCATTTCCATGTGTAATTTTCAACTTTATGTTTGCAACCTATTGATCTAAGGGAATAACATAATTTAACGAATATAATTTCACAAACGCTTATATCAACTGTACTTCATTAGATAATCTTAGCATATTGGTTAACAAATGATTAGCAATTAAATGAAATTAAACCGAGTTCTTCAAGATTTCGAGATGGTAGTGCTAATGAACAGCCAAAAGTTTCAGTCAAGTGTTTGTTGTAAGCCAGAAACACGGTGTTTGTGCATGAGCTACAAATTGAATTGTTGAACGCTTACTCCGAGCCATATTGGCTTAGTTCAATAATAGAAACAGATGATATTTCGATAAGAATTAACATGAACAATAGGCCACCCTTGACACCTTTCGGTCTTTCATAGTCATGACAAAGCCAACAACTACAAGCATATATTGGATACGAATAGTATGTCTTGCACAGCATTTCTTTCCTGCTAAATGCTTGAGACCTGTATCACTTTTTGCCTGTGGTTTTAAATAGGATTATTGACATACATCTCCAATTTCTCGCAGGCTGCAAGAGACACCGGCGCACTAAGAGAAGCCAAAGACAAGCTTGAAAAACATGTAGAGGAACTCACATGGCGTTTACAACTCGAAAAACGATTAAGGGTAACATGTTCTGCAGAATGATATTTTCCAAAGAGAATGTTCTTGGTTATGTGTAAATTTACAACATATTGCGAAAGCATTATGCTAACACAACATCCAGCAGGATAGTACGATTTTGAGTCTAAATGGAAAATTATTTGACATCAACATCCTTCAATTATTACCTGATCATTTATGACTAGAAGAAATTGTTGCTTTTAGCTTTGGATTTTGATGATTATCTGCTCATGCCAAGGCTTGAAATCATTGATGCAGACCGATTTGGAAGAAGCAAGAGCGCAAGAGGCAGTGAAATTCCAGAATTCATTGGAAGAAATGAAAATTAAAATAGAAGAAGCCAATGCTTTGATAGTCAAGGAGAGGGAGGCTGCAAAGAATGCTATTAATGAGGCGCCTCCTGTAATTAAAGAAACTCAAGTACTCGTTGAAGATACTAAGAAAATTGATTCTCTAACAGAAGAAGTAGAAAACCTAAAGGTAAGAAGTTTTGATCTTGTAATGAAATAAATACCATTTTTCTTGTACAATCAAACACGCGATATCAAGTAGTCATTTCATTTTCAAATGAAGAAACATGTTCGGAAAATAATGCATCAGTTAGCGAAATCCCTTTCCACAATAAGGATTCATTAGAATCAATGTATGCATGTCTATCATTCATCTAGTACTAAAAACACTTTTGAATTTGCACAGATTTTGGTTTATTGTAAGTCCACTAGCTGCAAAATTTGTTATTTCATTTAGTCAATCTTGTCACTGGTCTCATGCCCTGCAGGTCACGTTAGATTCTGAGAAACAAAGAGCAGATGATACTCAAAAGAAATACAGTGAAGTACAAGAGATTAGCGAAGAAAGACGGGTGAAATTGGAAGAGACGGAGAAAAAGGTTCAACAACTTCAGGAATCCTTGCAAAGGTAGGACGTCAAGAATAGTTTCTCTTGACTGCTTTATTTTAATATTGGAGAAACCACTTGCATGCCGAAAACTATAATTCTCCTGCACAGCAGACTTTTGAGGTTCTAATTATTATCTGTCCCATGGAAAATATTAATCTGTACCTTTTATTATCAGGCTAGAAGAGAAACTTACCAATTTAGAGTCGGAGAATAAAGTCCTACGGCAACAGGCTCTGTCCATGGCACCCAACAAGTTCCTCTCAGGACGCTCCAGATCAGTAATGCAGGTACTTGTTTACAGTGTCATATTAGACTTTGAATTTTCTGTTACAGAACGAGTTAGAGCTTTTTTCAAATTCTGATATTTGGCAGAGGGTTGAAAGTCATATTCCAGTTGATGCTGCAAGAACAAGTTTGGTAAGCATTGATCACATAATAATCCATCTTCAGTTTTTTGAGTTCCTGTAATGTTCTTTCTTGACTCCTTTTCTGTTACTGTTTACCTGATCAAATGGATTAGGATCTGCAGAGCCCTTCAGTGAACCACAGGGAGCACTCTGAAGTAGATGATAAACCACAGAAGTCATTAAATGAGAAACAACAGGAGAACCAGGAGTTGCTCATTCGTTGCGTCGCACAACACCTAGGCTTTGCAGGGAATAGACCTATAGCTGCTTGTATCATATACAAGTGCCTTTTGCAGTGGAGATCATTTGAAGTTGAGCGAACTAGTGTGTTTGATCGGATCATCCAGACCATAGGCCATGCTATTGAGGTTTGAAATTCCAAATCTTGGGCATTAAAGTTTTTATTTATTACCATTCTTTTCCACCATAAGTCGCCCCTTTTCACAAGTTGTTTTAATTTGAACATCAGACCCAGGATAACAATGATAGCTTGGCCTATTGGTTATCCAATGCCTCAACACTTCTCTTACTGCTTCAACGTACATTGAAAGCAAGTGGTGCAGCAGGAATGGCTCCACAGCGTCGACGATCATCATCAGCTACTATATTTGGAAGAATGACACAGGTATGCACAATTCTGATTGAAATCACCAAAAGCCAACCGGAAAATTTATTTTCTTTACTAAATTCAGGTGTCTATGCTATGTTCCTTTAGAGTTTCCGTGGAGCTCCACAAGGAATCAATCTATCCTTGATCAATAATGGTGGAGTGGACACTTTGCGGCAAGTTGAAGCCAAGTACCCCGCTTTGCTTTTCAAGCAGCAGCTTACAGCATATGTAGAAAAAATTTATGGAATGATTCGGGATAATCTGAAGAAAGAAATATCTCCTTTGCTTGGATTATGCATCCAGGTATATTTTCTATGCAATTATGCTTCCACGAACATGTTTAAATTATTTTTTTGTAAATTTCTTAGATAGCATTTGTTTGAACACAATTTACATAGGCACCAAGAACATCCAGAGCAAGCTTAGTGAAGGGGGCACGCTCAGTAGCCAACACTGCAGCCCAGCAAGCCCTGATTGCTCACTGGCAAGGGATTGTGAAGAGCCTTGGAAACTTCTTAAGCACTTTGAAATCTAATCATGTAAGAGACCACCCTTTTTCTGTGCTTTGTTATCAGAGTGTCCCTACATTCTGCATCGCTTATATAGTATGGATCAGCTGTCAATAGTCATCTCGACCTATTTGTGAAGGGTAGAGATGACAGGAAGATGACCTCTGAGGGAAAATTGGAATCTAGTAGGGATCGGCTGTCATTTGTTTTTAACAGATTTTCAGAACTTTTTAACATCATGTGAAATGTAAATTAATTTTCCTATGATTCTTTTTCTAGGTACCCCCATTTTTAGTTCGTAAGGTGTTCACGCAGATATTTTCCTTCATCAATGTTCAACTATTCAACAGGTATTCAGTCTATTCTCCCATTTTCGTTTGTCTTCTACTGTGGCCATAATTTTGGTTATTTATGAACCTTTTTTTGGCAGCCTTCTATTAAGAAGAGAATGCTGTTCATTTAGCAATGGTGAATATGTTAAAACTGGGTTGGCCGAATTGGAGCACTGGTGTTACAACGCAACAGATGAGGTACCTGGGATTCATTTGCTCACATTCTGTGATCATAACCTATAAGAAACACTAACAAAAACGAAAATATATAAACGCAGTATGCAGGTTCATCCTGGGATGAGCTCAAGCATATTAGACAGGCTATCGGGTTTCTGGTATCTTTTTGTTCTTTATTAATTTACCAGTTCTTCCACTAGATCACAATTACACGTCAAGATAATGAATAAGAAAAGCAAATGACATGTTCCATTTGATCCTTTTCTGATGTAGGTTATTCATCAGAAGCCGAAGAAAACTTTGGATGAGATAAGCCACGACCTGTGCCCGGTGAGTGATGAATTCTATCTAAGAGTGCCTAGACATACTCTTTTCTTATGTTGTCATCTTCACTATATGCCATAACCAAATTAAACTCTATATGCAGGTTCTAAGTATCCAGCAGCTATACCGTATCAGTACCATGTACTGGGATGACAAGTACGGCACACACAGTGTGTCCACCGATGTAAGTTCTTATCGATGCCATTACTACACTAGGTTATAGTCATCTTTGTCACATGGGAACATTAGTAACCATTTCCGTATTCCGTTTGAGGAAAAACTGATCCAGTTGAGTTTTCCCATGTCTATGCTTTTGTGCTGCAGGTTATATCGAATATGAGGGTGCTGATGACGGAAGATTCGAATAATGCAGTTAGTAGTTCTTTCCTGCTGGATGATGATTCAAGGTCAGCAAACAATATTAGCTTCTCCTTTACCTTCTGCATCATTGAACCTTTTTTTCTTTTATTAATTTCAACTTGTGATGCACATTTTCTGATACCCAACTAGAATTCTAATTACCTTCTGCATCATTGAACCTTTTTTTCTTTTATTAATTTCAACTTGTGATGCTCTCCACTTGCATTGAAATCAGCTAAAAATCTTATTAATGGACAGAAGCTTATGAATGTTTCTTTGGCAAAAGAAGAGGCATCTCCTCAACCAGCTTTGCATGTAACCTGACCTTGAGGCTGTCGCTGACCTATTACAAAATTTTTCATGTTTGCAGCATTCCATTTTCAGTTGATGACTTATCAAAGTCCATGGAACAAATTGACATTGCTGACATTGAACCACCACCTCTGATTCGCGAGAACTCAGGCTTTAGTTTCTTGCTGCCGCGCATCGAATAAACATCATCACACTGCAGAAATGGATTGATTTCTATTCGTTGGTCTCTCATTACTGAAAGATGTAAATTCAACCCTCAAGCTCCTCAACTGTAGATGGTCTCCTGGGAGGTTATTCATTTTCAGAGATTTTGCCTTACACTAGACATTACGACAATTCTTTTGAAATTCTTTTCTATAGGTAGTCCCATTGCTACAAAAAGGGATGCCATTGCTCCCATATCAATGTAGTGACATTTCTTCATTTTGTTGTACAACTAGCTGACATTTTTGAAGGGAGAAAAAATAATGCTTGTGAAAGAGGATTAGGATTTGAAGAATTTGCGATAGGGATGCGATATTAGGATTTTCCAGCAAAAGGACTAACTAATTATTCTGGTAAAAACACCGGGACTGAGTGACAATTTACTCTTTTTTCTCTATATAATTCTGTAATCAATCCAGTCCTGGTAAAATTGTGATGGTGCGGCTTAAGGATTAGTGTTCATATGAAAATACAGCACTTAATCCTTATCATTCTTTGTTGGTAATCATTGAAGTTACAAAAACTCTCTGATTCTCTCCTTTAATGGATCCTACATTGGTGGTAGATAATGCTAATCCTCAACTGTGGTTCAGGGTTAGCGTCACCTTTGCTGCTGCTGCTGATGGAGGATCGCGCAGCTATTCTGTTCAAGTTATTAATTCCAAGACGTGCTGATCCTCGTTTGCCTTAAAAATTTGTAGGCAAGTGCGTGTAAGCAGCTTTTGGTGCGCTGTGTCTGATTGTTTTTGTTGTAGTAGTTATTTTAAAAAAAATTAATTTTTATATTAATAAATCAAAACGATTTAAAAATATTAAAAAAATTAATTTTAAATAAAAAAAATCAAATTTTAAGCAATTCCAACACAATACTGAACAGTGTTTAATTTATGATAATAGCAATAGCAGTTCTCATGGTTGTTGAGGTACAAAAACGAGACAACATAGATAAAAATATGTTGTGAAACATGTCAAGGAGGGATAAAAACATAGCCAAAACTAGGTTTTTTTCTCCACTAATATCCATTTAAATATCTCATAATTTTTATTTTTATTTTTATATTCAGATCCGGATTATTGATTTTAATTAATTTGAACCAAAAATGATGAAAAATGGGATTGAAGGATGACAAACAAAAAAACAATTATGAGAGAGATGGTATAAATAAAACAATAGTGTAAATATATTTTTATCCAATTTTCTAATATATTAAAAAGAAGGGGCAAAGAGGTTCTGCTTGTGTGAGCCTCCTGTCATGGAATCAAGCCACATTCTGAGGATCAACTGTATGGTTATTTTTCATTGGTCTTCCTCTTCCCCTTATTAATGGAAAAACTTTTATAAAAAAATGATAAGCTTTTCGTTGATCAAAGAAATAGGAAATCATATGAGATCCATCAGGCAGAGTAACATGTGCTGGAAAACTATTAAGACACTATTTTTTTTACGTTTTAAAAATATTTAAAAAAATTAAATTTATTTTAATTATTTATTTGTTTTAAATTAATTTTTGCTTTAATATCTTAATATAAAAAATAAAAATTATTATTGTAATAATTTATAAGTAAAAAATAACTATTATACTCCCCATATAATTGCATTGCACTTCAAATCTTAATTTTATACAAGTTAAAATAATTTGTTTTATTGATAAATGCCAATTTTTTTTTTTATTTTACAAACAAAAATCCACCTTGTTTTAA
>Ga0307511_10005124_pt1 | contig 13355 bp, 14 predicted proteins | sample 13_EM_MG_FD_200266 | JGI IMG/M metagenome (GOLD analysis project Ga0307511, IMG submission 200266) | Populus trichocarpa ectomycorrhiza microbial communities from riparian zone in the Pacific Northwest, United States - 13_EM | ecosystem: Host-associated > Plants > Roots > Unclassified | place...
GTGTGGGAGAGGTGGGGCAATCATTAATCTCGCTTCCAGATCCTTGCTCTGAATCAGATTCACCAGAAATTGCTCTGCCCTTGCCTTTCTTCAATGGGAAATATTGGGAGGAGGTAAGGCTAGGGACAGATTTGGGTTATAATTCATATGGGGAGGTAGGGAGAGGGTCTCTTGGAGGGGAGGAATCCTCATATCCCTGGAATTCCTTTGCACGCTTGTCCTGCTCAAAGTATTCCTTATCTTGCCTATTGATTTCACAAAAGATAGTATAATGTCGTTTCCTGTTGCAGTATGCACACCAGTTATCTTTTGGTGCTGTGTTGCTGTTAAGGTGGGAGGAGTAGTCGGTGTAGCAGGTGCTGTCTCCACAAGATAGGTAATGCATGAGGGCGTGTTCGGCTCTGAATGTGGCTGCCAGGATGGAGTCCTGGTTGTTGGGATTGTACTTGCGTAATCTGAGGGGTCTAGGCCTGAAGGAGGGGTCATTAGCCACCAGAGAGAACAAAGCCTCAGGTGCAGTGTTATCAGGTGGCGTTTGCATGATTGCTGGGGGGGCCGAGTTTTCCTTATTGGCTCTATCCCCATGGTATTGGTCATGGATGGAGCCAGTGGGGGAATTATCTCTTGGGGCAGGGGATTGGGACTTTTTGACCTGGCTTCTGGTCATGGCTGCAGAAGTGATAGAAGTGGAGTGAGATGTTATAGGGGGAACTCGATAGGAGGAATCGATTGGCGTGGTTTTTGGGAGGCTAGGGATGACCTTGGAGCTGCTAGAGAAGTCTTGAGGAGCTCCGAAGGTAGGTAGAGGCTGTGGGGAGTCAAGGGAGTGAGCAATAAAGTTTGATAGAGATGGGACAAGAGATGGGTTTATAAACACTCTTGATAGAGCATCTGCTATCACGTTTTTATTTCCTCCTATATGCTGAATATTGCACTGGAATTGATGGATAATCTGTTGTCATCTACACTGTTTCCCAGTTAGGTCATACTGAGTGGGAAATGAGACCAGGGGTTTATGGTCGGTACGGATGATGAAACTGCATCCTGTAAGTTCGCTTCTGAAGTGCTCCAATGTGTCCACAATAGGCAACAATTCCTTGTCAAATGTGGAATAATTTTCTTGGGCTGGGTTGAACTTCCTAGAATGGAAATCTGCTCGGATGATAGTCTGTAGAGTGGGTCCTTGACCAATCCATGCACCAGTGCCAATTAAACTCGCGTCTGTAATCAAATACATTTCATTTGCAGAGTGATAATTAATAGGTCCAACTGCAGGGTCAGCAGACAGGGCTGCCTTGGTATGATTAAAGGCTTTGGTGTGAGTAGGGGTCCAGTCCCAAGTGGGTGTGGCACCAGCCATCTCGGTTAGGGGAGCTGCCATATCTGCTAGATGAGGTATTAGATAACCCAAATAATTTACCATACTCATGTATTCCTGTAACATTTTCCTATTTTGGGGTTGGGGCCAATCTACGAATTTTTGGACAGATTTCTGGATGGGAGAAATTCCTCTTTGAGTAATGATATGGCCTAAGCACTGCAGCACGCCGGGCATGAACTGGGACTTCTCTTTGTTGGCATGGAACTTATTTTCTCTAAGCCTGTGAAGTACAGTTCTGACATGGTGCAAGTGCTCCTTGTATGTTCTGCTGAAAATGAATATGTCATCAATGTAAATGTATACACTGATTCCTAACTCGTGTTTGAACAGGTTGTTCATAATGTTTAGGAAGTTGGCAGGCGCATTCAAGTCTCCTTGCTGCATGACTCTAGTCCTGTAAGTGCCATATGGGGTAGAAAATGCAGTATACTTCTCATAGGGGGGGTGAACCCTGATGGTGTGGTAGCCATCACTGATGTCGATTTTTGACTTGAAGGGGTGTGTAGCAACTTCGTTTCTGATGAGCGATTGACTAGGGATGGGTGCAGGCTGCAACTCAGTTTCCTCATTTCTTTTGACAAGGTCATGAATGTGCCTTGGCTTAGATGGATCATCCATTTTGGGAATAACAAACATGGAACAACATGATGTGTCTTCTGATCTATATACACAGCCGGATTTCTCTTCTGCTCTTAGCTTTTCCAACATATCAGCTAGGAATTTTCCTTTAGGCTTAATATTCCTAGGCTTCCAAACTGCATTTGGATTTTTGAGTATGATGTGATGATTCATACCTAGCCTTAGAGGGGGTAATTCCAGATTTTTAGTAGTTGGAAACACATTAGGGAACTCATCAAATGGGTTGGTGTGGGACTGTATGGTTGTGGTAGCTGATTTGATGATCTGGTGTATGGGTGGGGCTGGAAAATGAAATATGTTGGTTTTGGCAGGGGTTGGGAGATTATGTGTGGTACTAGAATTCTTTCTTGGAGTTTTCTGGCTGGTTGTGGTTTTCCAGGGGGCGAGTGTAATTCTATTCAGACCAGGAGGTTGAATAGTAACACTCAGAGTGCCCATGTTAATACCTGCCTTTGCATATCTTAGTGCAGGGAATCCTAATATTACATCCCAATCCTTGAGTACAGCCACACAGAAAATTCGTTCTTCTGACCATCCTAACCAGTCACAGTTCACCTTAGTGTAGTGGCTGATTGATCCTTTAGATCCTTTCATAGTCATCTGCAGTGTGATGGGATTTTTAAGGGGGTACAAGAGTAAATTATGCAAGGTGCAGAATTTGCTGCTGATCAGGTCTGCTCCTACAGTTTGTTGATCCACAAGGGTCTTAGCAAGCTGGTCATTAATTTTTGTGGTGACTAGAAGGTGTTCTTTAATTGCATCAAGTGGGGGTTGGTTGGAGTTGCCTTTTGTGTGAGGTATGGGTGGGTCTTCCAGGATAAATTGAGCTGCAGAAGTAATCTTACTAGGGTGTATTACTTCTGTAATTTCGTGTGTGATAGTGCCTGCAGCAGTTCTGATCTGATTCTTCTTGAGGGGACAATTCACAGCATTGTGACCAATCTTTCTGCGGTAGAAATATCCACCTTTTTTGGCTAGTTCTTCTTTTTCTGCTGGAGTGAGTTGCTTGAACTTGGAACTTGTATTGGAGGGCCTAGTAAAGGGCTTAGGTTTAGTCCAACTCGTGTTTGTAGGGGCTGGGTTTCTGCTTGGCTGAGGTGTGTGATTTTGTTGACACATTTTTTGAACATTTTATGACTTATGGTCTTTTTTGATTGAGGTATGCTTATGAATGACTGAGTCATGCTTACTGCAGAACTCAATGAGGTCATTCCACTCCATTTCGTCATTAATGTTAGCTCTTAATTCTTGCAGAAGTGCAGGGTCCATAGCTTCCAACAGTTGGTTGTAACACTGCCAATCCCTAATTTTGGGTAAGAGGATCTGCAACTGTTGAATTTTGTTGGCTACTTGTTGGGTAGGCTTGGTTCTGCCGTTTTGGGTCTGTCTGATAGCTTAAAACTCGGTCCATAACTTGTCATCACTAATGAAGGGTATACAGAATTTTCTGAGTACTTTGAGAAATTCTGGTACTGTGCTATCCTTAGTTTCCGGATTTTTTCTGTAGGATGCATGCAGGGTTTTTACTTCTCCTTCTAGGTGCCAACCTAGCCATATCATGGCTTGTCTGGCTTCTGGATCAAGTTCTCCTACCTCTAGAATATCCATAGTATCATTAACACAATTATCAAAAACAGCTGCATCCTTCCATTTACCACTTCCATTATTTTTCTCAAGTTTTGGAGCTTTGTGCTTGCTTCTTCCCAACACAGAGGTAGTAGTTGATCCCACGCTCTGAGATCTTCTGCTTCTGCTACTTGCTTTCCCTGACCCATTGTTGGTGTTACCTTCAGAGGAGCTAGAGCTGCTACCATCTGAATCACCAGGATCAGATCCTGGGGGGGCTGACATCCTAACTTGTTTAGGGGTTTTTGGTGTCCTTGGTAGAGGGGCTGCTTCTGGGGGCGGCGGAGGTTGCTATGGTGGTTGCTGAGGTGGTGGAACTCATGCAATGTCTTGGGGTAAATGTGGTCTGGGTGTTGGTCTTGGGTCATTCCAATGAAATGCAGGTCAATTAAGAGGCTTAGCTTGGCTAAGAGGAATTGAGGTAGGTCTTGGGTGGGGAATTCTCTGTTGTGGTGGCACTGGAAGGCGTGTGGAGGGTTGCTTGGATGGTCCTGGATTAAAAAATCGTTGGTAGGAATGTGTCTTTTAGTTTCTGACCAATTCTTGAGCCTATTTTGTATAACATGCTGGCATCTTCCCTTGCTTTTTGAGGGGCTGTAGGAGGGATCACTGGCATGGGAACACGCTGTGTAGCCTTCTGAGGAGTGACAGGAAATTGTCCTAGGATAGGCTTCTTAGGTCGTTCTTGTGCTAGCTTGGTAATTTCTTTGGCTAGTGCTGACAGGCATTTTGGGGTTGGTTCAAACCTAGGTCCATCTGCTTTGTGGTAGTGATAGATGGTGAACATGGTATCAATGAGGGCGTGTGCTTCTCGCTCTTCTCTATCTTCTCTATTTTCTCTAGGTTCTGGCATGGTAGTTGGTTTCATGGGGGTAGGATACGGGATTACCACTTCTGGTCTTTTCCCTTTTGGGTCTTGAGTAGGAGCAGCTTCTATATCTGCAGGATCTGGCTCATCCTCTGCCTCTGAGAGAGGATCCTGCTCACGTTCAGAGAGCTCTTCTGCTTCTAGTTCTTCGGTAGCTGTTCTCATAGATAGTCTGGAGGTAGATCCGGAGGGCTGGGTTTGTTCTCAAGGGTCCAAATTCTGGATTTCGGCCTGAGACTCTGCTAGAGGTTCTAGAGTGGGACGGTTCTGCTGCTGACATGATTGCTCGCTAATTTCGTTTGCAAGGCTTTGGCTTGTATTGATTGCTGAGTAAGAATTAGTGCTGACTTACTAGTGTTGAGGTGTGATTTTCTGAGATTGTGACAAGGGAGGTGCAGGGACTGCTGTTCCACTAGGCTTAGACAGCTTGGGTTTGGAGGGCTGGATAAGGTACTAGATTGTCTTAGACAATGTTCAAGAAGGTCTAGGGTTGATCAGGCTCTAGGAGGTGTGGATGAAAATTTTAAAGCTTAAATAGCTGGTAAAAAAAATGTAAGTGTGGGCCAAGTTAGTAGGGGAGTTCTGTAGGGAACTCAGCTCTACCAACTTGGTTATGGGATCTTGAGCACGCCCACTATGTCCTATACAGGATTATAGTAGGTGGCTAAGAGGTTGTTGTAAGTGTAGGTTTTGGTTGGCGGTCAAGAGGTGTAAGTGGACAAGAATATTACCAGTGTAGCTTGTGTATTTCTGAGGTAGCTAGACTAGACTGTGTTGAACGAGAACTATCCTATCTACCGCCGCGGAATTCAGATCTTTAATAGATACTGAGCTCCTAAGGCAATGAGCCTATCTGGACTCATATTAGGCAACAGTAAAGACTCATTATGATGGCAGATCATAATGAATACATGATGACTCATTATAGACACGTTCGGTGTCATGATGATGCCAAACAAGGTAACAGAACAAGGCAGCCAACGAGATAAATAACCAACAAGAAAACAGAATAAGCTACTGCCCAATTAGGTATGCATAACAGAAGATGGTGGTCAGCAAGCTAACATATATGAAACTAACCCAGAATGATACAGGAATATGACAGGTAGTAATAGAGAAATATGACGAGAAAACTACAAGGAAAAAAAAACAAGACTAATCCCAATATAATCCTTCCTAATCCAAACGTGTCCAAAAAGAGTAGCTGCCAAAACAGACCAAAAAATATATGTTGAAATAACCCAATAAAATCCACCAAAACTGCCATACATAAAACACGTGTAGACAAAAACATATACCATAAACTAGTTCCTTACAATTAGCCCTTGTAGATTTACAGACCACTGGCGGAGATCTCATCAACACACAATTCTGGCACCTATACAGCTTACCCACTTATGGAATTGACAAGAAGTCACGCAACACCGCAATCAAGGGATCGAAGGGTGTAATAGAAAAACCATATAATGTCAAAATGGGCTATGAAGGATATAGGAAAACAAGGACCCTCTACGTAGCGCATCTCGCAGGCTGGCATATGATCCTAGGCAAGCTAGTGCCTACCTCGCCGAATACTTTAATTCCAGCAGGACCAAAGCCTGTCACCATCCAACCAGAAGGGATGGCACGCTTTGCATTCAAGTAATAGAGAAAAGCAGGGGTTGCTATAGAGCAAGTCACATCTGCTGCACTCACCATAGAAGACGAAGTACCAGACTATCTTCTACCACTTTTCGAATTCATGGTCTCAGCCATGAGTCTCGGAGAAAGTCAGGAATTCAACCACTTCTTTGAATTCGCCCAGCTCTTTCCGGCAACCATACCCAACGAGTTGCCACCCCTCAGAACTATCAACCACCGAATATGCCTGAAAACCGGCTCTACATGGGTACCCAAATGGTGACCCTTACCCTCCAAACTTTATCCAGAGCTTACGAGACAGCTAACCGAAGAAGAAGCCTCAGGCCGGATTTATCATTCAGAACATGATACCAATGCAGTAGTTCTATTCGTGCAAGCCAAATATGATGATCCCTCAAAACCCTGGCGTATCCTGGACGCCAGGGATTGGAATGAAGCGGTTGACTCCAACCCCACACCCATACCAAGCATTGAGGAACTCATGGAGCTAGTTGCTGCTTGGAAATCTTGGAGTGAGATAGACCTAGCAGATGTGTACCACAATCTCAGAATCGAAAAAGACTCGGAAAAACACTCCACCTTCCTCACACACATGGGATATTACCGTAGTCGTATCAGGCAACAAGGCGACCGCAACGCTGCTGCCACCATTGTACGAGCAATGTATGAAATCTTTAAGGACATGGTTTTCAAGGACCTGGTCATTTACATCGACGATATTATTATCTTTTCAGATACCTACGAGGAACATGTAGCTACCGTACGAAAGGTTCTACAACGACTCTTGCACGAGAAGTTCTGGTAGAAGGCTAGCAAATGCCAGTTCTTCATCAAACGTCTAGATATCTTAGGACCCATATTAACTCCAGATGGGTTATATATGGATCCTAAGAAGCGCAAGAAAGTATTGGACTTCAAGGGTCCCATCAACCGCAGGGAATTATGAAGTATACTTGGTGTTGTCATATTCTTAAGCAAGTTATGTCTGGAATTGGCATCTTGGTCAAGCACCCTGTCAGAACTGCAAGGCGAAAATGCACCCTGGAGATGGATGGACACCCATACCAGAGCACTCGAGAAAATCAAGGAACTTATTGATTCTCCACAAATTCTCAAACCTTGGGACCACTTCTCGGAAGCGCCAAAATACCTGGTATGCGATGGTAGTGATATTGGACTAGGATCATGGATAGGACAGGGAGAACTAGGATCCATTCGACCCTGTCAATTTCATTCTCGAAAATTCAGCCCCGCACAGCTGAAGTACTCCACCTACCAAAAGGAGTTACTTGCTATTGTTGACTAATTGAAGTCTTTTGAGGCTCAGCTCCGAGACCACAAGTTCACGGTTCTCACGGATCACCAACCACTACTTTCATTCCTCCGGCCATGACAAACATCTCAGAAGCTAGCTCGTTGGCAAGCTTACATGCCAGAATTCGACTTGGTCATCGAACATACTGCTGGAAAAGAAAACCTGTTTGCAGACGCTCAATTAAGGAAGCATAAAGACTCCCTCGACCCCATTGAGTAACAAGACTTCATTCCTTAAAGCATCGATCCTACAGAATACAACACCGAACATTAAGACACCTCTATTACTACCAACAACCTATCTATCTCTCCCGTTGCAGAAGATATCATAATGGTTTCCTACGGCTATATCAACTTCAAGCATACCGACTGCGACTACAACCAGTGCGCAGGCCGTGACGAAAGCTTCGGTCACCATCCCTCTTGTCCGTATCTCGACAACGAGAATGCCGGAAACTAATAAGACTATGACGATATTAAGAAGCAAGATATGCAATCAGATGAGGAAACAATCTCCACCATCTCCGAAGGAACTTTTGATGTGTATGAGTTCCATCCTCACCCCCACGTTGTGGAACAAGATCAATTAAATGGTTATCATCACATTAGCACTTCTGCAGATTATACCTCCTCCATCACCAATGCCGACAATATTCCCGCTATCATTACGGACGTCGTCAATGATGTCTGGGAATACTACAAATAACACAGAAAGCAACATAATACGGACTGCCACGACTACTACTGCCGCTTACATAGTAGTTCGCACCAAAATGGGAACAGCTATTTTCCCACCACCAGATGCTCAATGTGCGGAACCTATGGACATGGATGTTTAGACTGCACTCTAGCAGAGGCAGTTTATTATAAGGAGAAGGAATTCCAGTCGAGTCAGTGAGATTCATGGAAATTGAAAGCTACCACTATCCCTCCTAACAACACCCCTTCCTCTGAGACTCCCGATATTGACGTTCCTGAGCTTAACATCAAAGAAGGTCCTACCCGCACTCACATGTGGTCTGCAGAAGAATGGGCAATCAGGAATGCTTCTATCACCTGCCACGAACCATGGGGTGAGCAAATTAAACAAAACAATCCATGGGATTACAACATCAAGATCGTACTAGATAAGGAAAGACGCTGCTTACTCTCTGCCGTAGTCACAACCAGATCACAATGCAACGCAGCTTCCGGAGAAGCTAGGGGATCTAATCAAGGTCATCACACCCTCCTATCCCCCACTAATGCTATGAGATATGTGCCAGAAGTGGCATTTATGTACCAACAATGCCACGCAACCAGTGAGGAGAACAATTTTGTTCTCAATCCTCAAACATAGGAGAAAACGTGGATTCCTCCTGCACCTACGGCTACTCGTCGCTGCAACTTCTGCAAAGGCGAGGGACCCTATGCATCAACATGCGAGCTAAAACCCAAGGCAGATGCAGACCTCAAGTATAGAATCGTACCAGTAACCAATAGGGCAAAGATATACCTCGATCTCGAAGACGGCCCTAAAGACGACCCTGACTTCTATCTCGTTGCTCACATAGATAAAGATGATAGAATGAGGGATGCCTACATCGCATGTATCAGGATATGCCGTATGTGGAGCCAGCCCTACAATGCTCCAGAAGGAAAGAAAGGAGTAAGCAAGGACAATGGGTTCTTGTATAAGAAAAATGAGAAAGGAGAATGGTGCCTGGTTTTACCAAGCACGTTCGATATGAACAGTATGAACTACCTCGAAGCTGCAATCAAGGAAGCTCATGATGCTATAGCACATGGCGGAGTTGAGAAAACGTTGACATGGTTGCCTGATAAATTTATTTGCTAGCCATTTTCAAGGCTCGTTAAGGAATAGTTGGCGAGTTGCGGAACCTGTCAACGGACGAAGTATAGCAACAAGCCACCATTAGGACAAGTAACTATGTTACATGTTCCTGCAAGAGCCTGGACGAATATCACAATGGATTTTCTTAAGATGTCTCCAGTTTTCACTTCCTGCTCTACCTTATACCCGAATATTCCTTTGGAAGATGATCATGTGATTTCCTTTTCCAGACTTTGGATGATTGTCTGTAGACAATCAGCATTTATGTTTCACATTCCAGTTTCTGATAACCTTACTGTGAAGAAGTGCACTGATACCTTTGATATGCGCGTTACTACTGTTATCCGTTATCCCTATTATATTGTTTTTGATCGAGACACTCTCTTTATGTCAGACCATTTCAAGGATTGGGCAGCAAGAAAGGGATTCAAGTTGGAACCGTCTACCGCATACCACCCTCATACGGGTGGTCTGTCAGAAATTGCCAACAAGGCAATCCTCCAAGCCGCACGAGCGTATAAGGTTGAAGGAAATCAATGGCTGCACAAACTCTCTGACATTTAGATAAAGCTGAACTCTCGAGACAACACTGCAAGACAAGACAGTCCATTCTTTTCGCTCCTGGGCTTTGAGGCAAAGCTAGGCCCTTCTTCCTTCCCCTACCCGATCACTCCTTAAACCCCTGCAGAGGAACGTCATCTTGGGACCTCTCGCAACCTATACTCGTCCAATGTCAAGCAGGCAAAACAACCCAACAAGAAGCAGTCTGTTCCACCACTTCTTTCAGCTGGCCAAAAGGTTCTTCTCTTTACGGAGAACCTCAACCCCTTGAACACGTCTAGGAAACTCAAACCTAGATGGGTCGGACCGTTCCGCATCTAACATGTCAATAAGAAGTGGAATAACTATATACTTGACCTGTCAATAAACAGTCGACTTTCTCTTATCCACAATACCTTCAACATCAGCAAGATCAAACCTTACATTGAAATAGATTCCACAAACTTTCTAGATCGTCACGAGGAACAACCGGGCGAAATAACGGAAGGAAGGTGGGAACTCGAACGAGTACTCGATATTTCGTACTACCCCTCATACCGGCAAAAGTCAATACCTGGTACGATGGAAAGGTTACGGAAGTGATAATGATGAGTGGATCAACTTCGAAGACATCAGTCTTGAAATTGTTCAAGATTTTTGGACAACTGGAAACTATTCCAACAGTTTCAAGCAACTAAGATTCTCAAAGAAAATCAAGAAGCGTCACACTCGAGAAACCACCAAGTCAATTATCCAAACTGAACGAGACAGAGTTCTCGCCCTCAGTCCTGACCATCATGACCTCACCTCCACTGCTACCAACCTTGCAGAAGATATCTTTAATGTTTTCCTAAAGTACTGATTCACGCCGGTTGAATTAACCTGGCAATCCTGCGTTCATTCTCGTTGTTTTAATTGTTTTTCCGAATTGACGATAGCAGAAGCTTTGGCAAATACGGTATCTATCGGATGTTTTCATTGTTCCTTATGTCATGAATGTTTACTATGGATGATTTGGAAGTTACGTTGGTCTCTGACTGTTCCTTGCGAAGACTGCTATTCTCATAATAGTCAAGCTTGCAATTGTTATTTCTGACAACCTCTAACTTGGGCAAGATAACAAAAGTAGGAAATCCTTTTAAGTGAGGAAGTTTAACGGAAGACCATTTCTTATATTTGTCTTAGTATGCATTTTCTAGCATCTATCATATATACCAGATAGCACGAGGATATTACTTATGTACTACTGCCTTGAGCGTATCCGGCCCTTATGTACTTCTTCTTTATAGTGATGCATTACCCCTCCACACCCGTATTTCTGGGTAATGGAGGCCTGACCTCCCACACCTGTATTTATGGTTATGGAGGAGTGCTTTCTGGAACATTTAGAAAGCAGGTTATCTAGAAAGGCCAGAAAACAGGTTTTTCAGACTTCAGAAGGCTTGGCGGCTAGTATAAGTACTGAGCCATTCCGCGCTTCTGAAGGAGGATTCTCAGATGAGATCACTTCAAGACAGAGTTCAGACAAGCCTTAAATAGCTTCAATACCGAGAGGTTACATCTGTTAATTCCCTTCCCGCTTGGGCAATCTGTATGCTCTTAAAGACCTTCCCAGTCCTCAACCTAGCGTAACCAAATAACAGACATACACTATCACTCCGGTGATAATATAGATTCTATTATACGGCCCGCGGTGTTACTATTGGCATCGTCCATTACAGTATTGCCTTATTGGTTCCATCTCATTGCTCAATTGGTTTTCTCACGTCTATTACTATCAGGTAAGTCTCAGACTCATGTGATGCCTACTGTCTGATTATGTTTTATGATTGGCAGCATTGCACGACCTAGCATGGATGATTTGACATAGCGTTATAATGGTTCTTGTTTCTTTTATCTCTTTGCTCTATTCCTTGTTCTGTTCATCCAATGGCCTGCCTACTCCCCCTACATAGTAACTAATTCAACCACACACACTCTCTCCCTCACTCTCACTACTTAGTGGCAGTTTTGAATATACCTCCGACCTTCTCCTCTAGCCCTAAACTGTCATACCCCTTAGTTCCTAGCTATCCCCCGCAAGGCCCTTATACCAAGTGGCTTTGGCAACTCTAATTTGCTATGATTTAGAGATTCCTTATATCTCATGTTAGAATCTTTCTTGTTATATATGCTAGAAGCATTGACAGCTCTAATTTAGTATGGTTTATACCAATTTTGTTGTTAGATGTTTTTTAAGTATGATAGGGAAATGGTGTAGTAAATATAGGGACCATCACTTAAGCTTCGGGCATCACTTGCATTACAGAGACATGGATGAGGCAGAAGTGCAATCCTCCAGAAGTATTACGTAGGCGCATTTTACGTAGGCGCATTATACATAAGTGTGATACAGAAGTTTGTTCAACTCAACATGCAAGATGCTCTTCAATTTGACAGTAGTCAAAGATCAGGGATCACTTATAGAAGCATGCTGAGAGCAAGTCCCTAAAACCAGATAAATGACATCTGGTTAGGTGAAATGAAAAAGATTAAGTAAACAATAAAAAAATATAGTAAGAAATCCAAAACAATAGCAACCAAACTATGAATCTCCATTTCCGTCTAATCTTGCATGCACATTATTATCCACCATATCTTGATCTTCCAAAACCTGCTCATTATCTTTCTGCGTATCAGCAGCATAAATGTCCATATCTATCCCAGTTTCAACCTGCAAACCAAACAAGTAATTAAAAGAAGGAAGTCTCTCTGTTATGGCTCAGCTAAGAGACCTTTGCTAGAGCTCGAAACCAGCTTCCTACTGTATCATAAGACACTGCTAACAAAGTGGGCTGATCATCCACCAGGCATGTGCGGATAAAGTGCGTCGATGACGACGTTATTGGAACTGGAATAGGGCAGTGTGTACTGTTAGGATTGGCCTCCTGCATGTTATCTCTTGGATATATTTGTGTTATGTTCTAAGAAATGTGATTCATTTGTTTCTATTCGTTGCATTATAAGTTCAGCTCATGTATGTAAGCCTGTCTGTATTGCGTTGCAACACAGCCTATCTTATCTATGTATCTCACACTGCAGCGTTCCTAATTGGGAAGTCACTTCCCAGTTATGCAACTACCGCAGACAAGCCTACTTTCCCTTGTTAGGAAGTCTCGTCCAGATCTGATAAACGGTTATCAGAGCAAGGCTTCTATATAAGTCGATGCTTTTACATAGATAATACAATAAGACCCAAGTGGTATACTAAGTCTCATATAGCTTTACTCTAAACGAGTCCGTTCCTACACCCGAGTTATAACTTCATGCATATTTCCGCCCACCTCCTTACTATATCTTCAAAGTATTTACGTTGTTTACAGCTCGCCTGTAACATTACACCGCTTGTCTATCACCTGCTAAAGAAAGCACCCCCCACCTACGATGTCCCGCGCACTTCCCCTCTACGGACAACCAAACTCCGATGACAACATGAACAATGCCCTGATTCTTGCTCGATATAACTAAGAAAT
>Ga0307511_10005125_pt1 | contig 13354 bp, 11 predicted proteins | sample 13_EM_MG_FD_200266 | JGI IMG/M metagenome (GOLD analysis project Ga0307511, IMG submission 200266) | Populus trichocarpa ectomycorrhiza microbial communities from riparian zone in the Pacific Northwest, United States - 13_EM | ecosystem: Host-associated > Plants > Roots > Unclassified | place...
TTGATCTCTGCAGGATGGGTATCATCCCTACTTGGAACTCACTCTAAGCGCTCGTAAAAAAGTATCTTCGGTGCTTAAGCATTTAAATGACAAGTGGGGTTCTTCCAAAATTGCTAGTGGGGAGCCGGTTCTATATCCGTATAACGTAGCTGAAGGTTTAGCTAGGAGGAAGTGGACGTTGAGTGACATTGATATCACTGCAGGAGAGGTCTATGCCGCTATTGGGAACCCTTCTGTTTTCCGTCTAAGGTTTTGTGTCCGATCACTTTCTTGTTGCATTTGGGTGTTTGATAGTTAGGTTTAGTTTTTTGACTTGTTTTGTTTTTTAAGGTATGGTTGGTTCTCTAAATCTGAAATTGAACCCGTTGGAGTACCTTCAGCGTCAACTGCCGACGAGGCCTGTTTACAACCTCAGTTCGTGCAGAAAGTTAGCAGTATTAATACAGAGAGTACTTGTGGTGAAGTGAAACGGATGGAGGAAACAAGTGAAGAGTTCAAACCAAGCACTTCAACTGGAGCAATGAATGCGGTTTTGGCTGATAAGATATCTTCCGATGGATCAATTGGACCTAAGGTACTGTATTATTATTTTTTTGGCATTTTCTGTATTGATTGTTGTTATTGTGTTATCGAGTAATTTGCTTCATTTGAGTATTCAGCAATCCTTTCCTGGCTCAGTTATGACTTGTGAGTGCGTCTAAATTTCAGCATTCAGTAACTTAAGAAAACATTTATATAATTGCCAAGTCATCACAATGATCACAGGATTTCAATTATTAATGATTTTTGGAAGTTATTGGAGAAACTGTAAGATCTATTCCCCAAAATTATTTGATTAATATGATCTTTGAACTAACTATTCTATACCTTAGTATGGAGGTTTGGTTGGAATATGCCTTTCAATGTTGTATCTTTCTGAAATTTGCTTATTTGTGTCTAACTAGGGCAATGAAACAAAGATGGATGTTGGCATTGGGCAGCCATCAACGCTGTGGAATGACGGTCTAACTGACATAAGCATTGGGGGTCTGCTATCTGAAGCGTCATTGCAAGGACTGTTGAATTCCTGTGATCCAAGATCAAATGGGAGTAACCCAGGCTTGCAGCCATCTCAGATAATCTCTGATTCATTTGATGCCTTTATTACTGCACAAGTAAATGGTTTCCAAGAACCAAGGCTTCCTCCTCACAGTTCTAGCTCATCTATTTTGGATGCCGAGGACACATGCCACGCCTTTGCCGTTAAAAAATTATCTGCCTCAGGCAAAGATTGTCGAACTCTGAGTGGAAGTGCATATTCTCAGACCTGCAGTCAAGATACTGATTCAAAGTCATCTATGCATCCAACTACGACTGAGGTTTGTTAAGTTCTCCCACACTGTAATTTACATATGGAAATATGAATGAGGATACTAGTTATAGTTTAGTCACATTGTTAGACCCCTGTCGATGCTGCGTACCTGTTAAATTGATTTATATAAATGTTTGATGGTTTCTAGTAATTTGAAGTGCATCAGAGCTCTGCTAATTGACACTTGATAATTTGGTACGATACATATTTTGGTTAGGAACTTTTGTGGGCATTTAAATCTCATAAAAAGTTGAAGTAGTTGAGACCACATGTTTCACGATTTCAAAGAATCTACAGTGAGCCCTTAATTTTTTTCGCCTTGTTTTGTGGTCAATAACCAATCTGGCTTTCGACAGGACCTTGGGTGCAAAGAATCTGAAACAGAGCTCTCACTTGGTTCTCGAATGTATAATCATGAAAACAGCCTTGGGCTTTCAGGAATCAAATGGGTACTTGAATCCACAATTGAAATATTTTTATTTTCCTCCTTGCATATAACCTTACAAATATCTGATTAATTTTCTTGATGCAGACTGATTCTTTGGGACCCTTTGACCTCGGCCTGTCGTCTTCTAGAAAGATTATCAATGGTGACAGTTTAAGCATCGGCAGAATTATAGCTTCTGATTGATTTGTTTTAATATTTTAAGCTGGAACTTTCTGCACTCGTGAAATTGAAATAAGCAAAGCCATTAGCTTGATGGTTGAATAAAAACCTGTAGAATATCATTTTCAAAATGTTTGAAATATGTTTTAGTGATGACTAGTCATGGATTGCCGTATTATGCACGATGTGTTTGCTTAAGAAGTTTATAATTGAAAGGGCTAAAGGCAAGGTGGTAACTTATACTTGGCTTGGCAGGATGCTAAGCATAAATTATGCGAATCTGACTTTATGCTAAATCTTATATTTTTTAATTAAGCTATACGTTAAACTCAAGTACATATAAGTCAAATAAAGTGTTAAAATCAACATTTTTGAGATCAAATACATGTTAAACTCAATCACAAGTGGGTCAAATAAGATATCAAACCTAACATTATTGGGTTCAGCTACGTGTTGAGTTTAATCACAGGAAGGTTTGACAAGATGTTAGACTCATCACTCTTGGGTTCAGTTATATGTCAAGTGTGGGTGGGTCTGACAAGACGCTGGACCTAATATTCTTGAATTTAGCTAAGTGTTGAACTCGAGTGTATGTGGGACTGGAAAGATGCTGAACATAATTTTTTTGTGTTCAGTTACACATTAAGCCTATTAGATGTGAGTGCCTATTAGATGTGAGTCTGGAAAGATGTTGGACTCAACATTTATGGGTTCAACAATGCGCTAAGTCCAGGTACATGTGGGTCTAGTAAGATGCCAATCCTAACACCTTTGGGTTCAGCTACGCACTGAGTTCAAGTGCATATGAGTCTCGCAAGATATCCAGATCCATTATCATCGGGTTTGGAATAATGATAGTCTTTATAAGTCCTATATCAGGTTACAAGACTATTTTTATGATTCTAAGTCCATGTTTGTTTCTCGGAAAGTGGTTTCTGGGAAACGACTTTCCAAACTTTCCTGTGTTTGTTTGCCATTAGGAAAGTTGGTCAATGGAAAATACTTTTAAGTCAAAGGAAAATTTGGCTTGGTTTACAGGAAAGTGTTTTCCTGGAAAATTTGGGCGGAAAACACTTTCCGGAAGTTGTGAAAAATTTAGAAATGTCATATTATTTGTTGATTATATCAAATTTGGTCCTCAAACTTTTGATTGCTATATATATTTTGTTTTGAATATTTATTTTTTAATTTCATCTCTTAAAATTTAATTTTTATATTAACTTTGGTCCTTATTTTTATAATTGTTATTTGCTTTTCCCTTATCATTTTTTTATTGAAATTTTTTATCTATCAAATTTGGTTCTTATTCTTTTGATTGTTACTTATTTTATTTGAAATAATTTATAAAATGTTAATTATTATTATTTTAATTTCTTCATCTTTTATTTTTTTTATTTTTTAGATTTGATCTCTATTATTTTGATTATAATTTATTTATTTAAGATAATTTATGAAATTATATATATTTTTTTCAATTTCATTCTCATTCAACTTTTTAATTTGTAAGATTTGTTCCTCGTTATTTTAATAAACTTGAGAAAAATAAAACATTAATAAGTTATTTTACAACTCATTTTCCATGACACAACCAAACACTAGAAAGTGTTTTTCAACTTATTTTCCATTACACTATCAAACATTAGAAAATAATTCACTTTTCCAGAATTCACTTTAAAAAAAAAAACTACTTTTCAGCAAACAAACGGGGCCTAAGAATCTATGATAGTTATTTCTCTACACCTTTAAGTATATAAAAATCTTCAAAGAGCCTGTAATATTTTAATCAACATTAATATTGATGTAAAAATTATTTCCATTAACATTAATATTGTGATATTTCTTCATATCCAAATTTTCAAAACAAAAAAAAAGACTTTCCACCTTCTCAACAAAATAAAACGACAGAGTTGAAGGACTATAAATATTATCTGAATCACAAATAAAAGATTCACAATTTTTATTATCTTATCAAACATTCCTAGAACATTTATCATATAAAAACTAAAAACAAACACTGGCTCTTATAATTTAATGCTTATTATCTTATTTATTATGATTTTTTACTAAAAAAATCATTGACTTAATTACTTGAAAATCGCTAAACTTCACAAAAAAGACTGTTTTATAAAACAAAGACTTTTACCATCAACTATATGCTCCACCAAAGAAGACAATACTATGAACATATCATTACTCATTATCTAAATACTAAAAAAAACCTTAGCACTAAGTATATTGTATTCTAAATCATCATCAATTAACTATGAAATTTGAAGGTCTATAAGGGTACTTAAATTTCTGTTCAAAATAGCAGTGTGTACAACATGATTATTAATTTACTGTTCCATCTTGTCTCTTCTTCAATGTGCTTGGAATGTATTCTTCAAGTTTAGCTTATGTTGATAACTAGGGAGGGAGAGAGCTTTTCTGTTTTCAGGTAGCTCCTTGTTTTCTCCGTACTACAGTCTCTTCGAAGGTTAAACTTTCCATATATTCCTCCAGAATCTTAGGTATGAGGCTAGACTTGTAGTGGAAAATGCTTGTTCATTACAACAATTGCCGGAGGCTAAATTATTTTTTATCGTAAATCTGACTTGATGTGCGGTCTCTTGGCTGTGACTGGAGAGACATCCTTGAATTTCACTAATCCGTAAAAAAAGAAAAGAAGAAGCTAAAACTATCCCTAGATAACACAGACCAACTCATTGGTAATGGAGGCGACAAAAGAATCGTTGTCTCTATAGACTTCCTCACTCATTATGGCGGAGAAAGCAGGGGCAAACAAAGATGTAGGGTATTTCATTTAGCAAAAATCCAAACAATATACTGGTCAAAGGACGACAAATTTGCGCATTTCTTGATTGATCAAAAATGGATATTGCTCTATGCCACCCACGATCATATCATACGTAATTCTCGTTAACATTACTATGTCACCTAGTAATCATCGTAATTTTGATTCCCCGCAACAAGTTGAGGATTCTAAAAAATGGGGTGTGTTCAGAGCAAGAGTTCAATGTACTCGCCACCTCAGTCACCAGAGAAGTTGAAACAAGAAAATAGGTATGTTAAGGGAGAGAATAGAGGGAGACCTATTGGTCAGAGAGAAGCTGGGAAGATGTCCAGACAAGAATTGGAAAAGAATGGACGAGAGAAGTTAGTTGAGGGAGAAGGGTTAAAGAATGATGTTGGAAATGTGTCGCAAAGATTTTCTTTGAAGAAGGCAGTGGGGGATGAACTTGTGGATGGGTGGCCAAAATGGTTTGTCGATAACTTTCCTAGTGAGGTTTTGGCTGGTTTGGTTCCAAAGAGTGTTGATTCTTATAATAAGCTAGCTAATGTTAATGTTTGATTTTGTTACCTTTTCCTCTACTACCTCCCCCCCATACAAGTATTCAAAGAACTCCTTTTCCAATTTGTATGTAGATAGAGGCCAAGGTGATTAGTGGGAGATTAATGGGGGTGGGGGAAAGAGAGTTGGAATTTGGAAAAGCTATGTTTACTGTCATTTCATTTGATTAAGTTCTTAAATGATATGCTATAAATCATCTAATTGGGATTATGTTTTTCATTTACAGGTACGCCAGGGAACTTAGAGCAATGTGTACAAAGCTCGAGATAGAGACACTGGAAAGATAGTTGCTCTAAAGAAGGTAAGATTTGACACATCAGAGCCTGAAAGTGTCAAGTTTATGGCAAGAGAAATAATGATGCTGCAGAAGTTAGATCATCTAAATGTAATCAAGCTTGAAGGAGTAGCCACGTCAAGGATGCAATATAGTCTTTACCTCGTTTTTGATTTCATGCAGTCGAACCTAACCAGGATCGTCTCCCGTCCAGGCGAGAGGCTCACTGAACCACAGGTTTGAACTTCCTCCTTCTTTGAGATACAGTTGTCTGTAGCTGTTTGTTGGGGCCATAATGATGAACTGAACATTCATGAATGGTTTGCAGCCCAAAGAGATGTGCAATCTATTAACTCTTGGAAAGTATGAAGAACAGGAATGGAGAAAGTTTCAAATATTACATTAAACTGGGAAAAATGGAAATTCTATAAACTAGTGTTCCATCAATACTAAAGTGTTGTATACGCAAAGATGTGCATGTATATTTAATGCAATTCCCTATGGTCTCTAATTCTATAGATGGAAACTCTAAATATGGTGATTTGGTGCCTTTAATTTGATACAGGTCAAGTGCTGCATGCAACAACTGCTTTCAGGTCTCCAGCACTGCCACGAGAGGGGTATTTTACACAGAGACATTAAAGCTACCATCTTGTTAATAGGCAAAAAGGGGTGCTGAGAATCGCCCGATTTCGGGCTCGCAAATTTCTTCATACCTAAACCAAAACAACCACTTACCAGCGGAGTAGTAACCCTTTGGTATAGAGCTCCAGAGCTATTACTGGGTTTTCCAGATTATGGAGTAGGTTTTGATCTTTCGAATGTTGGATGTTTATTGGCTGAGATGTTCATTAGAAGGCCAATCATGCCTGGAAGGACAGAGGTAAAACTTCTTTTACCATCATTGATGCCTCAAGTCTCGTTTTAGGTAACGAATTGAATGAAATTGTTTGTTGTAGTTGTTGTTCTTTGACATTCCATCAGATACAATCAACAATTGGATTCTTCTCCAATGTTTTCAATACCAGAACTTTGTGCAACAGTGTGACGACATGATACCGTAATAGTCAGTAATCAATGGAAAATCTGTACTTATAATTTGAAGTGATACAATCTACCTGTTCTATCACAAGCTGCTCTTTTGCTTTTGGTCTTTTTCATCTACTTCCCATATTTTTCCATAACCACATCATCTCTTCTTAAATAGAGATTCTGCGACCATCAAGAAGTTCAATGAATCAATTCCTACTCTTATTTAAGACATTCTATGACCCATCAAGAAAATAGCACAATCGAATTCTAGAGGAGCATATTGTATTCGTTTCCATTTTCCTGAATGCAGTGTGTGTTGGATGAGTTTTATTGCTTTTAGTTCGAGCAACTTCATAGGATTTTCAAGCTTTGTGGTTCACCACCAGAGGACTATTGGAAGATAATGAGGCTACCAACAAGCTTCAGACCACCACAACACTACAAACCTAGTTTCCAATAAGCCTTCAAGGATTTTCCCGAGTCTTCATTTGGTCTCTTGACCACGCTTCTCTCTCTGAACCCAGCATATCGTGGGACTGCTGCTTCTGCTCTCCAAAGTCACGTACGTGAGAACTAGTGGCGATTCCTCCCTATGTGATTAATATTATCTACTTTTTGGTATATCTGTTCTCATTTCTCCAGCTGATTATGTAAACTATTTTAGCTCATTCCACTGTGTGTTCTAATCAGTTCTTACCCCCTGCAGTTCTTCTCTTCAAGTCCACTGCCATGCCAACTTCCAGATCTACCAGTAATTTACAAAGAGGAGGACGAGCCAGCTCAAATCAGTGATAGGAAAAGGTACGTCCCCAAAAATGCTCCTCAATTTATTAATTTAATTCGTTACACAAGAAATTGATGAAAGTATACTTGTTTGTCCTTCCTTCCATCTCTTAGGCGCAGGTCAAGAAATCAATCATCCAGGGCAAGTCGAGAAGGTCATGGAAGAAAGAAATCAATTTCTCAACATGCTGAAGAAGGAACAGAATCTTCTAAAGAGGTATATTCTTGTTTTAATCTTCTCAACATACATGTATATATATTATTCAATGAAAAAGTTAGGATGATCTTGTAAATAATCTATTCCGATCTCCTTTGTTTTAGGTGGAGAAAATCTCAGAGCCAAGTACGAATAATAACCTTGAGACAGGAAACGGTGCAAGTAGTAGCAGCACATTCTCTGTACTAAAGCCAATACAGATAGAAGAACCAAGCCTCCACCGCTCATCCTTTTCGCCAATTCTTAATCATTCTAATCAGAACAGATTGCTAAGAACTGAGGCTCATTCCAATGCCACCAAGAATATCCAGAACTTCACCCTTTTACAGGCTTCTATAACAGACATCATTAACCATAATGGAGGCAATGCAATGTTAGCTGGTTATCGCCGGTCTGTTTCTACTTTGGATTTTCGTACTTTTGATTCAGAAAAGATATCGAAACTCTTTGGACTGGATAAAGATGAGGCCAAGAAAAATTTCACTAGTTATGATTTGCAACTTATTTGTCAATGTGAAGTTGCATCTTCAGCTCTAGCTTTTGCTGTGATGTAATGTACAATGCATTCATATTTCTTAGAGATCTCAACTTTTGCTTGCTTTAATTACGGAAGAGTCATAGGTAGCATTAATAAAAGATAAAAATTCATTATACGTACATGAAGAAATATATCTCTTACACGTGTTTTAATAAAAAAAAATCTCTCTTACAATGAAGAAAAAAATGATTGGATATAAGATACAAGTCTATGAACACTTGGTCATGTTATTAGGCTTGAAGTCAAGGTTAGGGCCCTCGGGAGGAGGGGGGGTGCACACGCCCAGTTACATGGCCATATTATTGGGCTCAGACGAAAGATGTCTCAGAACTTGCTGACAAGAACAAGACTGAAACAAGTCAACTCTCCCCACCTACACTGGTGATGGAATTTGTTCACTCCAGTTTATCAACAGACCAACTGACCATGATACGTGAAAAATGCCACTCGAGGGAGTGTATTCCAACTAGAACTTCCACAACTTGGTCATGTTACTATGTGTAGGTAATAAATCAATTGTCCTCCTAAAGAATGAATGGCTGAAGAAGTTGGTACGCACAAACCTCTAATCTTGATCACCAAGAATTATAGTAAGGAGTTATTTAAGATGATTATTAGTTCTGATGTTTCCAATTTGAGCCATAAGTATTCTACAGACTCGCTTGGAACAAATCTGACCACCTCTTCTTTCACCACCAAGAAAACCCTCGGTGGTCAGATTCAGAAATTACTCTTGCCACCTACCATTTTCATACGAGAAAAATGCATGGTTATTTTAATGTAGCTACCTCAAACAACATAAAATAAAGAAATTACACAGTTTAAGGGTCATCTTCTTGACACTGGCGAGCTGTCAGGATACAAATAAGAGTTAGGGGAGTGTTCTGTCTTCCAACAGTGTCAAGAGCAGCATTTGGCTCTGCCTTTGATTTACATTTGACAACGGAAAGGGTTATTCATTCTTGTTACTTTCAGAAAATTATAAAGAAAATCAATAAAAATAAATCCTCTAGAAATATTGAAATAAACATCTTCTTTGTTTTAAAAATTCAACATCATTGCCTAGAGTAGAGTGCATGATAGTAATAATTAAGGTTTACTCCCGTAAACAACCATAGTGATTTCATCTGCACAACAACATCAATTGCTAAGTTGCTTTTTATTTACTGATACCTTGAATTTTAGATCATCCTTGAAACATTTTCTAGTACTCATCAACTCATAGGTTTTTCTTTATAGCTTATTAAAAATATTCTAGGACAGGGGGTCACAAAATCGTAAAACAATTATCTCATCCTTGGGAATTGTGTTTTTCTGTTTTCCTGTTGTTGATTCATGAGAAGGTTCCTTACACCTTAACTGTATCAAGGGCCACCCTCTCCCATCACACGAAGCCCGCGCGCCCATTACGAACCTCAGAAACTTTTCCATGTTAGAATTGTCAAGAGCACCCCACTAAAGATAATTCCCTTCAGGGTTCAGGCAAACACTATGAGCGATAGGAAACTGAACCAGGTGAATATTTTGATCCGGTCCTTCGATTTTCTTTAGTAAACTGAATGGTGACTACTTAACAGTGTATTGTATAGTAAATGGACCTTGTACTCACATATTTGTTAGGGTTCATGCAAACACTCAAAAGAGACTTCATGGCCGAGTACTTCTTCCATATAGCAATAGCAAACCGTGGCTGGACCTTTGGGATAGCTAACAAAGCTTTTAATCTGAATGCCGATAGCAGAATCACAAATTAAGGCAATTGCCACATAGAAAATATATGGACACAAATATAAAAGGTGTCAGAATGAATTGTATTTCCTATTCTGTCAGCATGAGTTGTATTTCCTATGCTAAAATAGCTATTATAACCCGGAGATCCAAAGGTGGCGATGTGGATAACCGAAAATCATCGAGTCAAGAGTTGGCTTATCGACTCGATGAACCCATCATTGATACAACGATTTATTCATCTTTCCACGGCTAAATAGATATGGGAAGCAGTATCAAAAACCTTTTATGATGGATTAGACAAAACTTGTATTTTTGAATTGAAGCACAAGTCGTTTCCCACTAAGCAGAATGAACATCCTCTTTCAACATACTATAATGAACTTGTTGCTATTTTTCAGGAGATTGATCACAGGACCGTGTCACAGGCAGGAACAGTTGAAGGAGTGGTTCAGTTGCACTCTGTCCTGGCAAGGCTTCGGGTTCATATTTTTCTAAATGGACTTGACCTTTTTTTTTAATAGGTTCGTGGAGAAATTTTGCGAGAAGATCCGAAGCTTGATCTCAAAAGTGCATATGCGCATGTTAGGAGAGAGTGTTAGCAGAAGAAAACAATGGGAGAGTCTCATCCAATCTCTAAGACCTCAGCGATGATAGTCAATCGAATTCGTCAAGGAACAACATCAGGTCCTTCGAAAAATCAGAATAATCAAGCCACTAGAAAATCTGGAGGCCTAGTGTGCACTTGTTAGGGCGAATTGAGCCATTTAAAACAACGATACTATGAGATTATTGGCTATCCTGATTGGTGGGGTTTTACAAAGAAACCTCGGAAGAATCTTGGTGGAAAAGCTATGGTAGCTTCTATGACAGAGGAACAAATACAACCTACAACAAATATTGTTCACCCAGGTACACCTGGTAATGCTTCTATACTCTTTGTGAATTCTAAGAATAGTACTTGGATAATTGATACAGGTGCATCCAATCATATGAATATGGATTATGGTCAGTTAAAATTTTTTAAACCGTCTCCTCAGTCAATTATTTTCAGAGCCAATGACAGTACCTCCCCTATTACTTGGGAGGGATCTGTCATTTTATCTGATTCACTCACGTTCGACATCGTTCTTGTTCTTCCATATCTTGACTATAATCTCCTTTTGATTAGCCAAAGTACCTCTACCCTCACATGCACTGTTACTTTTTGGCCTTCCTTGTGTTTCTCAGGACATTCTAACCTGGAAGATTCTTGGTTACGGTGTTAGGTGAGGGAAACTTTATTATTTGGAGTTGACAGAAAAAGGTGGGTCAAAGCTCAGTCAAGTGAATCAAACAAGCAGTGAAGATAAAGCTCGAGCAATTGTATGGCTATGGAACCGAAGGGTAGGGCATAACTCTCGTTTGGCTATCTTAACAAGTTGCAACCACATTTGTTTTAAGGTTTAAGGAATTTCGATTTTCTTTGTTAAATTTGTTAACAGGATAAAAGCCATCATATTTCTTATTTTCCAAGTTTGAATAAAAGTTCAGAGCCTTTTCGCAGTTATTCACTCGGATGTTTGGGTCCGGCAACAAATCCTGTGTAAGAACAACATTTAAGGAATGAGTTGAAATGGTGATGACTCAATACCAATGGCAGATTCGTACACTACAGCCTGACAACGATAAATAATTTGAGAATAAATTTTTAGGTGCTTTTCCGAGACACTATGGAATTCAACATTAAACCTCTTATAGCTATACTCCACAACAAAATAGATTAACATAGCGAAACAATAGATAGATTTGGAAATAGTTAGGGCTTCTCTCTTTGGCTTGAATATGTCGCAGGTGTACTAGAGTGTGGCTGTGAAATCAGCTGCTTATCTAATCAATCGAACACCATCCAGTGTGATAGATTTCCAAACTCCCCCACAAAAGATGCAATCTTTGCTTTCTCTTCTTCATCTCCCAAATCTTGAACCAAGAGTGTTTGGACGTATATTTTATATTCATGTGCCTAGGGTTTTGCAAAATAAACTGGATCCATGTGCGAAATGGTGTGTCTTTGTAGGATACTTGGAGTTTTAGAAGGGATATTGGTGTTATGATCCTCATAACTGAAAGTTACTTGTGACCTTGGATGTTTCATTTTATGAATCAAAGCCATACTATTTAAGGGGAGCTTATGGGTCTTCTCTTCAAGTGGAGAGTCACAATGAAGAGAATGATGATAATGGAAAAGGTGGGAGAGAATTATTCGAATTGGAGGAACATGGGGGATGTTTTGAAGGCTACTTAGAGGATACAGATCCGCAATTATGCAATGATCAGACTGTTTCTATCAATGGTGATCCGGTTATCTCTAGCAATGAAGTTTCTATCAATGATGATCAAAGACAAGGTTATCCACTTAAGCCAAGTCTCACTAATAGATAACAAGTTGTCCATTATTTTCTTATGTGTTAGTCCATCAATTGCTTAGAGTCTTTGAAATTATATATAATTTAAAAGGCTCATGAACTTCTTTTTGTCAAGTTATAGGGCATAATATTGAGAATGCTTTGTGACAGTGAAAGTGTTGTTATAATAAGAAATGTGACAATGATAATAGAGGATAAATAGAGAAATTGTCATGAAGAATGTTTGAGAGCTCATTGTTTGGAAAAGTGGAGACTTCATCGAAGATATGGATATTTTATATGGATATTTTGTGAGAGACATGGAGATTTTATATAAAGATTTCATTTGAAGATGTGGAGATTAATAATACCTTGGAGAAAAACAAATAGAGGAAAAATAATTTTTCATTACAAAGTTCACAAGATTTATCTCAATACAATCTTTGAAGATTATCTAATCTCGAATAATGAATAATGGATGTGGTGACCTTTTTTTAGGGTTGCATTTTCTTAACAAATTATTAGAGGTAACTCTTATCAATAAGTTTTTCTCTTTCTTTTTTATGGCATACTTATGCTCGGTGTCATGCCCATTTTCATGGTGAGAAAGAAAAAGTTTTATTAGGTTTCCATGTGTTTGTATCGCTCATTATAGGTGGGTATTGCATAAATTATTTTTTCTAAATAGCAGTTAATGCCTTAATATGGGTGGTGGTGAGAGGTATAATCATGAGCTTAGAAATGTTAGTCAAACACAAATGGATCCTTATATGTTCCTTTTAGATACCTTAAGGTTGATCGATGGCTCTTGAGAGGTTTAACTCTTTTTTTTATTAGAAACAAAGGTGTTCTTATCTTGTCATGCTCACTTTTTTTGTACTCGAATATGGTTTTTCATTGCACGTTTCACTTTGAGAAGACTTTAGTCAGGAAGAGTATAAGATCGTTTCTATAAAGAATAGTTGTAAACTCTACTAATCAAGGCTTTCATGGCAATAGATTCGAGTAGACTTTTCACATTAAACATTTTCTTGTTAAACCTTTATAGATATGCTCTAATGGTCTTATCTTTTTTTTTTCATGTGATG
>Ga0307511_10005126_pt1 | contig 13352 bp, 14 predicted proteins | sample 13_EM_MG_FD_200266 | JGI IMG/M metagenome (GOLD analysis project Ga0307511, IMG submission 200266) | Populus trichocarpa ectomycorrhiza microbial communities from riparian zone in the Pacific Northwest, United States - 13_EM | ecosystem: Host-associated > Plants > Roots > Unclassified | place...
TTAAAATTTTTTTAAAGAAAGATCTTAAAAAAACCAAAGTCAAATCACAAAGCAAAAATCTCAACCTTCCAAATATTGATGGATAAAATTGAAAAAAAAAATCAATCAAGAAAATGATTAAAAAAACAAAACAAATAGCAATCAAAAGAATGAAGATCAAATTTGATATAAGAATTAAATGAAATAAAAAAAAATAAAGGACAAAATTGAAAAATAAAAAAAAATCAAAAAAAGGATAAAAAAAAAATTGCAATCAAAAGATTGATAACCAGATTAGATAAAAAAATTAAATGAAGTCAAATGTTGAGGGGATGAAATTGAAAAACAAAATAAATTTAAAAAAGAATTTAAAGCAAAATAAATAATAATCAAAAGAAAAAAAAACCAAAAGTGATACAATACAAATTGACATGACATATTTAATTTTTGAAAAAGCAAACACCAAACCCGAGGCAAAGAGAAAAGAGGGAGAAGATAAAATAATTAATCGAAGTCATACCATTACTCTTTTGCCGACATGTACCCCATTACCTGGAAGAACTCGGTGTGTCTCTCCTAACACTACTATGAAAGTTAGTGTTAGGCTATCGAGAAACGCCTCACGCGACGTCCAAAGATAGTGGAGGCTATTCATGCATTGGTGTGTGTGTCACACGCGTTAGTCACTTTTTATTTTTTAATGATATTTTATATTTATTAAAATACTAACTTGCTTCCTTATTCAACTCGATTATAGATAAAAAACTATAATGAAAATAAAAAAAAACCTTTAGATGTTAATTTTAAAAATTTTATTTTAAAAATAATTTAGTTATTATACCTTGTTTTTAAAAAGATAGAAGACTGGTTTATTCACAATCAATTTAATAATAACTAATAAATTTTAATAAAAAACTGTCATGCTCCAATAAGAAGTTCAATGTTATTATTATTTTTTTAGGAAAGGGAAAAGATATCAATATACTCCAACACACGGTGTTATGTATTTGTGTGTATAGTAAAACACTATAGCCTCTTAGTTCTTTTAATAATGCAGCACTTAAGTCCATGTATACAGCAAAACACTGAAATCTCTTGGTTTTTTTTTAATAATAAAAAGAAATAAACAAGAGTTTTAAAAAGTAAATGTAAATTTTAATCATAACTAATACAGTTAAATTAAATCTTGTCCTTTTCTTATAAACTTCTCTTTGTGCACAAGTAAAACAACCGTTTATTTTCCTGAATAAAACATGTTTAATACTAATTTTTAGAATTTTATGAATTAAATTGAATTTAAAAATTTTAATGAAATTTCATAACTGTTAAAAATTGAATCTCTCAAAATATTATAAAAATAATTTAGAGATCAACCCATTTGATTTATAATTTTAAAAAGAAAAAAATTAATATTTCTAAAATACCCATCTAATCTTTTTTTTTAGAAAAAGATTTTTAAAGAAATAAGTTAAAGATAATGAAAAAATATATAAAAAACAAAAGGAAATCAATTTATTTAATAATTAAATTTAAATTAAATATTTTATTTAAATTCAATTATAATAGAAAATTGAATCCAAATAATCTGTTAACATGTCTTCCCTTTTCATACTCATAGTTACAAAACCTGAACCTGTATTAACTAGAATTTTTTTAACTTAAAACTTAAATTAATATGAGTTAAAAAAAATATTTGATTTAGTAAAAATTTGAGTTAATCTATTAAAATCTAATATTTAACTTATTTATTACTTTATTAATTTTCTTATCAAATTTGTAATCTAAACTTTGCACACATAAAATTTTATGAATGTATTTAGAAATATATTTAAAATCATGTTTTTTTAAAATTTAATTTTTTTATATTTTTAGATTAAAGTTAATATAAAAAATAACTCTAAAAAAATAAAAATATTATTTTAATAAAAAATACTTTAAAAATTAACAATTTCAACGCATCCAAACACATGATCACACCTAACCTTCTTTCACCCTGAAATTAAAAAAGAAAAAAAGAGAAGGATAACACAGTTTTATTCTGTAAAGTAAATCAAAAGAGTGGGTGCTAAACAATATTATGAATACCCTTAATTACTCAATTTCCTCGTCAAAACCCATCCTCTTTCCCTTGCTCCTTCTTACTCACCCACCCTCTCCCTAGATTTCGTCGCCGACCCCGTCACCGTCACCGGAACCCCCTAGTGAAATCCCTTCTTTACCCCTACGCATTTCCAAGTAAGTCTCTCTCTTTTTAACTCTATGCTCACGCATCTTGTACATTTTTACATGCATCCGTTCTTTTCGTAACAAACCCATTCAAATTTCCATGGGGAATAGAAAACGCCCACCAAACTCTCTCACCAAACACCCTCCCTCGCCGTCGCCCGCGGCGGCGTCGGAAGAACCCGACCACCCGAATTCGGTTACTCCAGATTCGGACGGTTCAACGATCAAGCAAGAGTGCGGCCGCGCCTTGAATGCGCTGCGTCGCGGAAACCACACGAAAGCCCTACGTATCATGAAGGACTCGTGTGCTAAACACGGCGGCGACGCCTTAATCCACCGTGTTCACGGTACGGTGTGTGTTAAAGTTTCTTCGATAATCGATGACCCTAACAGTAAGCAGCGGCACATAAAGAACGCAATTGAAGCTGCTCGTAGAGCGGCGGAATTGTCTCCGAATTCAATCGAATTCGCTCATTTCTACGCGAATTTGCTCTACGAGGCGGCGAGTGATGGGAAAGAGTATGAAGAGGTAATGAAAGAGTGTGACCGTGCTTTGAAAATTGAGAATCCAATTGATCCTGCGAAGGAGAGTTTGCAGGAGGAGAGTCAGCAGAAGATAGCTACAGCGGAAGGGAGGATCGCTCATGTGCAAGGTGAGTTGAAAAACTTGCAACATAAGTCCAACATTGCTTCGATCTCTACTTGGATGAAGAATTTGGGGACTGGTGAAGAGATTAGGTTAATACCTATAAGAAGAGCTACTGAAGATCCAATGGAAGTTAGGTTGGTGCAAACCAGGCGGCCGAATGAGATTAAGAAAGCTACTAAGACGCAGGAAGAGAGGAGGAAAGAGATTGAAGTCAGGGTTGCTGCTGCCAGGTTGTTGCAGCAGCAGAAGTCGGAGATGGGTTTGGGACAGAGTGAGGGAGAGAGGAGTGATCAAGGAGTGGCGGTAACGCCAGGGAGTGATAGGAGAGGAGAGAGGAGGAAATGTGGGAGTAATGCGAGGAAGAATGGGACTAACACTGAGAGAAAGGACTGGGTTCGGTCCTATTGGAATTCGATGACCTTGGAAATGAAGAGGGAGTTGTTGAAAATTAAGGTCAGTGATTTGAAGGGTTATTTTTGGTCATCCAAGGATGGATTGGCCAGTGACGTTTTGAATGAGTTGTTGGCTTACGGCTTGGAGAATAAGAGCTGGAGGTTTTGGGTGTGTTGTCGATGCAATGAAAAGTTTGTGGACGCAGATAGTCATTTGCATCATGTTGTGCAAGAGCACATGGGGAGTCTTATGCCCAAGATGCAGGAAGTTTTACCTCAGAGTGCAGACAATGAGTGGATTGAGATGATTCTTAATAGCTCCTGGAAACCATTAGACATTTCCTCTGCGGTTAAGATGCCTTGGAATCAAGGGAAATGTCATAATGGAGAGCTTGGTGAGGATTTTTGCTCAGAGCACCATAATGAGGACAGTGATGATTTTTTCAAAGATGCACGGGATTCTTCTCCAGAGAAGGAAAATTTGAGGGATGGTTATAACAGTTGTCCTGTGAGCAGTAGCAACTCTGACAAAGTTTACAATATTGAAGGTAAAGAATTTGATGGGAACCAGTCGTCTATTGCATACACTATTGATAGCTGGTCAATATCAGAGGATTCTGAGCGAGCGAAGCTCCTCGAAAAAATTCATGATGTATTTCAGGCACTTATTGGACATAAATATCTTGCTGCAAGCCATCTTAATAAGGTGATACAATTAACAATGGATGAACTACAGAATCTTGCTTCTGGTTCTCGGCTTCTGAACCGTGGTGTGGGCCAGACACCCAATTGCATTTGCTTTCTGGGAGCATCCCAACTCAAAAAGATCCTTAAATTCTTACAGGAAATATCTCATTACTGTGGTTTGGGCAGGTCTCCCGAGAAAAGTATTGTTGTAGATGGCTCAAATTCTGGTGCTAAAGGTCCTGAAATTAAAGAGGAGATTGTTCTAAATGGTGATGAGCCTTGTCTCTGCTTGGATGAACGTTTATTGTCATTGGAATATGCTCCTAGCACATGTCCTGACAATGATGCCACCACAGCAACTTCGACTATTGCTGCCTATGGAAATGGGGTTCAACCTGACGCTGATGCTTTGCTATCATGGATATTTGCAGGCCTTTCTAGTGGAGAGCAATTACAATCATGGATCCGTACAAAAGAAGAGAAAATGCATCAAGGTATGGAAATTCTCCAGACTCTTGAGAAAGAGTTTTACCATCTGCAGAGCCTTTGTGAGAGGAAATGTGAACATTTAGGTTATGAGCAAGCGTTGCAGGCTGTGGAGGATCTCTGTCTCGAAGAAGGTAAGAAGAGGGAGACTGACATGCTTGTTGAACATAGAAGCTATGATTCTGTTCTTAGGCAGCGGAGAGAGCAGCTTGTTGAGAATGAGCATGATGCGCTGTTCATTAGCAGTAGATTTGAGTTAGATGCTATATTAAATGTGTTAAAAGAAGCAGATACTCTGAATGCCAATCAATTCGGGTATGAGGATACTTATGGTGGTATAACTTCTCAGTTTTGTGACTTGGAATCTGGTGAAGATGGTAATTGGAGAACCAAGGACCACATGCATCAAGTAGAAACTTGCATAGAAATTGCTATCCAGCGACAGAAAGAACACTTGTCAATAGAGGTCAGTATATTAGTTCTAGAATTCACTTGTTTGGTAAAAAAAAAATTGATAATGATCCTTGTGACTTTAAATCACCTTTATTGTTGCGCAGCTCAGCAAAATTGATGCCCAAATCATGCGGAATGTCTCTGGAATGCAGCAGTTGGAACTCAAGCTCGAGTCAGTTTCTGCCCTTGATTATCGATCAATCTTGCTACCCTTAGTGAAGTCCTACATGAGGGTTTGTATTGGGCAGTGATAAATAGGGTGTTTCTCATCTCTTGTGGTTGTAACTTTGCATATTATCTCATGCTAATCTCTCTTTTCCAGGCACACTTGGAGGATCTAGCCGAGAAGGATGCCACAGAGAAGTCTGATGCTGCAAGAGAAGCATTTTTGGCGGAGCTTGCCCTTGATTCTAAGAAGGGTACCCAAGGACGTAGTGATAATTCAAGAAATACATTAGAGAAGGGGAAGGATAAGAGAAAGAACAAAGAGTACAAGAAAACCAAGGACTCAAAGGTTTCTAATTTCTTTTTTTGGTTGTGTTTCTTTCTCTGCTGGCTTCTGACTTTGTAGAAGACATAGACACAGTCCATTGTCCCAGTCTAATGTGTTTTACTTTGTAGGTTGTTGCTGCTAGCGAGCAGCAATTGCTTCAAGATGCGACTAATGGGAGGGGGTATGCCTATCTATTTGTGTTGCTTTGCACTTCTATATTTCTGTTTCTACGATTAGTGCTTCCATTTTAATTTGTGCCATTTTGTTGTAAATACAAATAAGTAATGCATACTACTTGTTTTTATAATGTTTTATTCATTCCTCTCTGCAGTTCCTTTCCAGATGCATCTGATGGCAACTATCCAGATTCTCAGAGTCATCTTTCTGTAAGCGATGATGATTTGAAACAACAGGAAGAGGAATTTAGATGGAAAATTGAGATTGAAGAGGAGGAAAGAATGCTCGAAGAATCTTTAGAGTATCAAAGACGAATAGAGAATGAAGCCAAACAGAAGCATCTTGCTGAGCAACAGCACAAGAAATCTAATCGAACTTTTCCAGAGAAGTTGTCTGGGGGACTACACGATTATTGCTTTGATCCTGCTGCTGCTGATTCCCGTGAGCCATTGGTAAGCATTAGTTTGAGATTTATTTGTTCATGATATTGTAAAGGGATTGAGAACCAATATTAGGTTCATATCCATTGGAAATGCGCTTCTTGAATAGAGAAACAGAGGTTATTCTAAGAGTTTGAATGCCGTGTTTAAAAAATTCCTATGAAATGCCAAATGTAATCTTATCAAATTTCACTTTCAGGAGCAGTTGACGCAGAAGAGGGGGTTGCCCAACAATTTAGAAGGCATACCCATGACAACAGCCAGTGGTGGGATAGCATTATATTATAAAGTTTCTGAATGAGACTGGGGTTGGCTGTAATGTTTTTAAATGATTTTCGTTGTCTTTATTTCGCAGAGCTATCTACTGGAGGAAGTGTGGAGGGTGGTCCTTCTGATCGACGGCCAGGAAGGAGAAGTAGGCGGCAGAAGAGTTCCTCTCGATCTTCTGATGGAAAAAATCAACCCATGTTATCTGAAACAGAAAATACTGAAATCGGAAGCAGTATGTGCTTATCCCCTTCGATTATTTTTTTTTTATTCTTAATCAAGCACTATCATGCATGGAAGCATGCATTTACAATGGATTTTAATCTTCGATTATCTGAAGCAGTTGTGGATTTAAGATTACCCAAAGTGGATGACACGTTATTTTTTTTTCCATCTAATTTATGGTGATATCTTTATTTCCCTCTACCCTTTTTACAATGTCACCTCACCCCATTGAAGCAGCAGCTTTAATCTGTCTATTTCTTTCTTAGATCATTTTATTGTTTACTCCAGCTTTTATTAAAATGACAATACATGGAATGCTTCCTTGATGGCTATTGAAACTAAAATTTTAATCCAAAGACACGATACCCTTGGAACTATACTGATGGAATCTGCTACTAATTTTATGATTACTCAACACTTACTCATTGATAAAAGTTTGAACTCATTTACAAGAGAGTGATTCATTGAAAAACAAAGGCAAGAAAGTGCATCTACAGAATTTATTAAATGAAAAGACAATCTTCCAAATATTGCTCTATACAACTAAAGTTAATATAGAGTTTTAATCCACCTATTTAAAGTGGCAGAGAGAGGAAATACTCTCCTTCAGAAGCCCTCTTGCTACATGGCCTTGCTTGAGCCAAAGAAATGTTGGAAGTAATTAAGGCTAGATTTTTCTTCCCCCTATTAGTTCTCTCCAAGCCCGCACTTCTCCTTAGTTGAGCCATTCAATAGATCCCTGACATTGAAAAGACATGCTAGCATAAAATCCAAGTGTGGTGCAAAAGGAAGTAGCGAACCACTTTTACAAAGAGAAGATGTTGTGGGTGTAGACCAAGATAATTACCCTTCTTTTTAAATATGGTAATAGTAAAAAAAAATTAAGTAGTGTTGATGGTGTGCTGTTCTCTTCCTGCATATCTCTGTGGAAAAATTGTTCATGACTCATGATATCATAAACAGACTAGGTTTAATTTCACATATAAAATTTGATTATGATAAACAGTATTGGTTTGTTGAATTGGGCTTATTGAGAGGTTTCTAGTTTGTAGGAGTGAAGTCTGCATAACTTAATGGATTATTTGTGTGTTGTGCTTGATGTCTTCATATGAATGTTAAGTGTAGCATACACTTTTTTCTTTTTAGTTGTTTAACATTCTCTTCTGCTCTTGCACTTTGCTGGGGTTTTTAATTATACTCTCCAAGATATAGTAGTTGTGTGATGATCGCTTTGGCCTCTCATTCTGCTTGCTTGCTTGCTTTGTACTAAGGGCTTCCTTACATGCTTGTCAGCCATTATACCTTGAGCAATTTTGTGGTTGATTATCTACATGTTGTACCTAATTTTATATGGGTTTCCATATGTTAAACCAGTTACTTCAAATTTGGGAGACAGTGCAACTAAGACACTGAGACAGTTAAAAGTAGAGGAGGAGGATGAGGAAAGGTTTCAAGCTGACCTTGAAAAAGCCATGCGCCAAAGCCTTGGTAAATTTCTTTTGATCATTTGCTTGCTTTCATTTTGCTTCACTACATTTTATGATTGTACATTGTTACTATAACAACTAGATGAGCCTTAAGGGAACATGATATACTGTCTTTGTTGGATGCCCTTTGTCCCATGAAACTCCACTTATCTACCAGTTGTGCTTTTCAATCTTCTTTGATTTTGTAGACTTCTACGTAAAGCTCAGATAACTTTTTATGTAAGAGGATTTCTGCATCTAGGTTTAAACCCTGCAATTATATATATATATATCCTTTTGATAAAGGATATAAATCCTGTAATAGATTCTGAATTTATGTATTATCTATGCTTCTTTAAGGTTTTTTAACATCATTGTATGTCAGAAATTGTATAGTTGCATATATTCAACTTTGTCACACATATATATACATGTCCCATTTTTTTTATATTTATATATATATTCTTTTGATAAAGGATATAAATCCTGTAATAGATTCTGAATTTATGTATTATCTATGCTTCTTTATGGTTTTTTAACATCATTGTATTTCAGAAATGGTAGAATTGCATATATTCAACTTTGTCACGCATATATAATTCTTATTCATCTAATTATTTTAACGGCAAGTTCAGCTTCCTGTGCCAAAAATAAAAATTGCACTTTGTTTCTGTTGTGGTCAACTAAATCAAAAATTGGTGTCACATGTGGGTCAGTCTATCCCCAGGCTTTATTTGCCATTGAAGATATTGTTGTATTTGGTTCTGCCCCTGCCCGTTCGGTTCAGGGTATAATTTCTTTGAGAATAGAAACAAGATGTTCTAACAACAAAAACCTAGAATTTTATGGAGGACGTCTGTGTTCACCAGAATGGGTTCCATCTACAAAACCTAGATTCTCTTCATTTGTTTTAGTGTGTTTGATTTTGTGGTGCAAGGTGTTTTCTAAAAGTGCTTTTCGCTTGAAAATGCATTAAAATGATTTTTTTTCAAATTTGTTTTTCATTTTTGCCATCAGCATATCAAAACCATTGGAAAGCACTAAAAAAACATCAATTTGATGTTTTTCAAGCTATACGCACTTTTGAAACACAATTTCAAACACGAAAACAAACAGTCACAGCTCTATGTAGACAGGAGGAATGGTGTCTCCAACAATCTTTTTTAAGTGAATTTCTTTACTTCTTTCACATACATTTCACACACCACTACAAAAAGAAGGCCATAAGGCTTCCTCTGTTTATTGGGTTGATTGGCTTTGTCAAATAATCAAGATTATATGTTTTGTTTACTTAACTAATTATTTGCTGAAAAGAGAATGGTTTCACATTTAATTTGCCTGCAATTCCCCCCCTGGTTGGGTTTCTGGGTATGCTACTAGTCACACTAGGGAGCTGGGATGTGAGTTACTTGATTAATTAAAAAAATTATTTTCTGAACTCAACCGTGCATTTGTAATTTTTGCTAGCTTATGTAAAATAATAGTTATTATTATGTTAGTGTATGTGTCGGCACTGTACCAGTCAGGTTTAGAAAATTATGTGTGGCTTTATTTGAGGTGGGCACTATGAGCATCGAGGTCAAACAAATATTTTAATCATATGATGTGATAGTATTTTGCAATATTGTCTTACTCAATATGTAGCCATCCCTCATCTTACTGAATCAGAATCAAATGGGTTCTGACCTAGTCTTTAGATCAGTTGTTTGAGTTTGGTTGAATCATGCCAGGTAGCATTTGCCTTAGGCAAATGAATGCATTTACCATCATGTTCAGCACTTCTTTTCCTTTCCCTAATCTCTAAAGTGAAGTTAAAAACGTAATTTGTATCCATTTATTTGAAACTCTATTAATCTATTTGCATTGATTTTCCAGACACATTTCAAGCAAATCAGAAGATACCAATGATGTCAAGTTTGAAGCAAACAATTTCTTCTGAACTTGGTAATTCTGGTACTTCACCATATGAAGTTGCAACTGTAAATGTGGATGGAACTGATGTATTTGGCACTGGCTTGAAGAATGATATTGGTGATTACAATTGCTTTCTGAATGTTATCATACAGGTATTTTGAGCACAATGCCATCTCTGCTGTTTCACTATTCTATTTATATATGCTTTTCATTGCTATTTCACCATTTAATCTGCGCTTTTCATTTCACTATTCAGTGCCTAACTGTTTCTTGTTGGTTCTTTTATAACTTCAGTCCTTGTGGCATTTAAGACGGTTTCGAGATGAGTTCTTGAGTAGATCACGATCAGAGCATGTTCATGTGGGAGATCCATGTGCTGTTTGTGCCTTGTATGATATTCTTACTGCTATGAGCATTGTATCCATGGATACACGAAGAGAAGCAGTTGCTCCAACATCACTGAGGATAGCTTTGAGCAACTTGTATCCTAATAGTAATTTCTTCCAGGAGGTAATTTTTAAGAACTGTGTTTGGCCCCCTTGGTTTTCATAACTTTTTACTTAACTGTGATTTTTCATCATTCACTTTTTACAATACAAGAATTTGTATATGAGGATGTCTTTGCTGAGTTAGTTGGAATTGAATTTACAGGGACAGATGAATGACGCATCTGAAGTTTTGGCTGTGATATTTGACTGCCTTCATCGAGCATTTACCTCTGGTTTGCATGGTTCTGATTCTGAGGCAGTGGAACACAGTGGCATGGAGTCTTGGGAATGTACAAAAAAGAATGCTTGTATAGTGCACTCTCTTTTTGGAATGGACATTTCAGAACAAATGAATTGCCAGAGTTGTGGTGTGGAGTCTAGACACCTGAAGTACAGTGCTTTCTTTCATAATATAAATGCCAGTGCCCTCCGAACAATGAAGGTACGTGTTGCTGCTAAACAAATTTTATGCAACCATTTATTTCTCCTTACTTTGTTTTTTTTTAATTTCAATTTATATGGTGTATTAATTTACTTTACCCCTTGAATATTTTTTTTCTTTCCTTCCAGGTCATGCGTGCTGAAAGCTCTTTTGATGAGCTTTTAAATCTTGTCGAAATGAATCACCACATAGCTTGTGATACTGAGGCTGGTGGTTGTGGGAAGCCCAATTACACCCATCATATTCTGTCAACTCCACCACATGTTTTTACAACAGGTGAATATTTTTCTGAATTGTTTAGAGATTTTTGCTTAGTGAGAGTGGCACACTCTTTTAGAAACCCAAAATTATGTACATCTTTGTCCTGCAGTTCTGGGCTGGCAGAAAACCTGTGAAAGCATTGATGATATAACAGCAACATTGACAGCTCTAAATACTGAGATAGATATCAGTGTTTTTTATCGCGGTCTGGATCCAAAGAACATACGTAGCTTGGTTTCAGTGGTACGTAAAGTTGACAGACCATTTATCATAGCTTGGATCCAGTCATACATAAATTTGACCGACCATTTATCATGTTATCTTGATGGAGATATTGATATTCAAGACTTTACATATGCAGTTAATTAGGAAAGATTGGTTTGGTTGTTCTGTTAAATCATGCCAGAAGGAAAGATGAGTTTTTTATACTAGGGTGAAAGATAAGTACTCAAAAATACTAAAAGTGACAACATGCAAGCACCAGTTTGCTAGAGACAACAGGAGAAAGATATAAAAATCAAATGCATCAACTGCTAACATGGGGAAACCTTGAGGGTGTAGTTGTTGAAAATTTCATAACTTGTGGAAAAATTTAACTAGAAAGCACAACTGTGGAAAACATGTTTACCAATTAAAAATGTTCACTGTTTTTTTGAAAACAAGTATTTTATACTTTTTGAGTTTCATCGTTAAATGAAAACTACAAAGAGTCACTTTACAAAATTTTCTGCTTTTAAACGAAGGGCCCTGTATTCATCAATTTTTTTTTTTTCTCCTTTCTTTTGTTGTCTTAAATGCAAACCTAAGGAGGCCTTGTTTTCTATTTTAGAAAACAAAATAGAAAACTAATGTTTAGTAAATGTCTTGTTATTTTTCCATAGAGAAATATTTTCAAAATACAGATGAATTAGAAAGCTGTTTTCTGAAAGCAAATACACCCTAAGCGTTTGATTAGGAAGATAGATGTGGCTCATCATCTAAAAAAAGAAACAAAATGACTATATGCAAGCTGTGCATTTTTATGGCAGTTCAAGAAGGAATCAAATTAAACTCTTTATTGGGAACGCTGGAGAAAATTCTTATAGAACTTGAAGGTTTTTGAACCAGGGGGGAATATGAGAAGAGCAGTAATTGTTTAATTTTTTTAAAACTGGAATATTCTTGCTGCTCCTCCTTATTTTCTGGATGTCTGATTTAGTCATTGGTTGCTGGGATATGAATTTGTACTATAATCATTCCTCATGATCCTTGTATCTTCAGGTGTGCTACTATGGGCAACATTATCACTGCTTTGCCTATAGTCAAGATCTTGATCAGTGGATTATGTATGATGACAAGACTATTAAGGTACTTCTTGATTTGTGTCTGGCCATTGTTTTATCTGCTATCTTGTCTTACAATTTATTCTTTGATTAATAGGTAATTGGTAGCTGGACTGATGTTCTTGCCATGTGTGAAAAAGGACACTTGCAACCTCAGGTTCTATTCTTTGAAGCTGGAAACTAGTTATTTTGGAGGAATTTGTGGAATTATTTGTTGACCCAGAGAGCATCAAGTTTACCATGGCTTGCCATTTTTGTAGTGAGGAGTTGTTTATAGTAATATAATGCAATTGAACCCGGTACTGCAGCATTGGTTTTGAAAACAATAAGTTTTTGACAGAAGAGAGACGCGGCATGTAATCAAGAGTCTTATGATACAGTCAGGCGGTTTTTGTAGGAAAAACTTAATTTGTGCAGGGAAAAACCATGTATACTTCATTTGTGCAGGGAAAAACCATGTATCAAGAGAGATTTTCTTTTCCATGAAGAATAGGTTAACAGAAGAGCTTGAAGGGTACTTTTTGGCACCGCACCCTTGAATCTGAATATTTTTGTCAGGGTAATTTGGGTTTCTGTCCATGGAATTTTCGCATGGGATGGTGGCTTGGTACATAAAGAGCAGTAATTGCTTGGTTGCTGGGAGCAAATGCATTGAAGGAGCCATATGATACCATAATGCAGTGGCTAATACTGTCCAGTTGTAGGCAGAAGCATATATTGTGAAAGTTGTAAGCGGGGAATTTCTGTTAGATGTAGTTTTTCCTTTTTTTTCAAAAATTAGGATTCCCCTTTGAAGAGTTTTTGTATAGATCACATCTTGATCCCAGGGTCTTCAACACTAAATCTGCCGCTTATGGTTATTGTTTATGATCTGCATAATGCATAATGTGCTATAATGCTGAATTTTCTATTGCTGATTTTTGTTTTTAGATACCTTGCTGGATATAACTTGCACCAATATATATATATATATATATGATGATAA
>Ga0307511_10005127_pt1 | contig 13352 bp, 14 predicted proteins | sample 13_EM_MG_FD_200266 | JGI IMG/M metagenome (GOLD analysis project Ga0307511, IMG submission 200266) | Populus trichocarpa ectomycorrhiza microbial communities from riparian zone in the Pacific Northwest, United States - 13_EM | ecosystem: Host-associated > Plants > Roots > Unclassified | place...
TGCCTCGACGGGTTGCTGCAGTCATTAAAGCCGAGGGATGGTACACTAAGTATTGATGAGCATTCTATGTATCTTGTATATAATAGTCTAGCATGTATGCCCAATCTGGTTAGCGCTCAGCTTATTGTGATACATTCATGTTTTACTGGGTGACGATCGTCCACTGGGTGCCGATCGCTGCATAAAAAAAGGGGTGCGCGGAAACTTTTCCCCAGGCACTGTATGTAATATTCTAGATCTTCCTTCAAAAGATCGATATTAATTAGTCACAAGTATGTAGCCAAGCGACCACACAGTAACTAGTAGGCTCTAATTTCAAAGAAGGGCACTGATCATAATATGGCGAACCATTAGTAATTACACTTGGTTTTACTCAACGAGGTCATAGGATATATACAAATTCACACGGAAAGCCTCGGAGTTGATGTCATCTTACGCCTTGGCACGACAGTCAACGGCCTATACGTATACCCACCTACTGTAGTAGGAAGTAGTTACTGCTTAGGATCGCACTAGGCATGTGATAGCGAGAACCAAGGTACATGTATGTATGTACAGCGGATAGTAAAGCCAGCAAAAGACCTTAAGCAAGGCAAGGGTATATATGCTCAAATACATTCAACTGACTACATATACAGCTAATATAGACGACCTCGGCCTCGGTAAACCTTGCGCCAAGGAATTCGCCAATTTGCAACCCCCAGAATAATGGTCAGGCGGTTTGCTTGTACGCGGCTGGTAATAAATTAAGCTACGGGGGGGGGGGGTAACTTAGCGAATGGGTCTTGCAACGACCCGAGTTCACTTAATTGTAAGCTCCACTATGTGCTACAAATCCAAAGTCTGAAGCTAGTTCTGCATCCAGACCCGGATCCGGATTATATTTGGGATCGGCTGCACCAAACATAGTGCTAGGACGCTACTGTCAGCGTGGCATGATAATATAAGTTATACATCGTCGATAGCACAAAGCTGACGAAGGCATGAGTAATTGGTTCATTCGGTTTAGGGCCCCTCCTTGGACAGTGTACGGCGATTACCGGACTTCCGCGTTGCAAATTGGGTCCACTTGGAAATAAAACACTCGAATTCTATAAATCCCACTATACATCCGCCTCCTTTGCCTCTCTAATCAGGCACTTTTCTTCTTCTCTGAGAACACTGCTTTGTGTCGGGACCAGTCGAGGACGTTGACAATCACGTATAGGTATCCTTTCGCATCCCTTCGTGATGTATCACCCCCTTGTACTCGTCCTTCTCGGAGTTGCCTACGAGGCCCTCGCTGCCCCCGCAGGAATTTCTTTGGAGGCAACAAAATCCTACACCCTTTCCGGAGAATTGAGGGGGCCAACAGCCCTCAGAGGCTATGATGAGTCTTACCCATTCCCAACTGAGAACACTCATCCAGACAAGATTGAGTATGCCCCTGGACAGGAACTTGATGAGCCCGAGGGTGGATTCCTGGACTTCGATGATATCGACAATCCACAACCGTTGCGTGGCAACCGTGGAGGCACAATCGCGAGTAACAGGAATATTCCACTCGAAAAGCAACATCCGGACAGTTTGGCACCTCCAATCACCGACAAGGGTTCTGTGGCACAGTTGGAATGGCCGCTTGGCTTGAGTCATGTGAAGTATGCGAGATCTAGCCCTTTCTCAGCGTCATTGAGGCTAACGTTGGCAAGACTGGGTAAGGACAAAGCGGGTTTCTCGAGGCAACAGAATATCGGGAATCTTCCAATCTCAAAAGAGATGGCTGGTGTTAACATGAGATTGGAGGCTGGGTCTTACCGCGAGCTTCACTGTATGCCCTCACCCATTACACTGCTCCGTCCCAAGTGCATCATCAGAGCCCAGGCTGATTGAGTTTATAGGGCATACTGCTGGTGAATGGGCACTGATGCTCAACGGTTCTGCCCGGATTGCGGCAATCAACTCAGATGGACAAACCTTTATTGATGATGTCTCTAAGGGCGATGTTTGGGTATGTGATTAGCATGCTCATTGAGCTCACCTTGCAATGTGTCTAGGTTTGTTAGGCTTGGGCTAACTATAATGTGAAGTTCTTCCCAAGTGGTATTCCTCATTCAATTCAAGGTCTGGAGAACGGAACCGAGTTTTTGCTCATTTTCGACGATGGGGCATTCTCTGAGGACAGCACCTTCGGTATTACTGAAACATTCTCGAGAAATCCTGTGAGTACTTCACAATGCACCATGTTGGGCAAAGGCACCTAGGCTAACCTTCTCTCAGAAAGAGGTTTTGGCCAAGAATTTTCAGCTCCCTCTTGCTGAATTCGATGATATTCCCCAGGAAGAACAGTTCATCTTCCCTGGTAAAGCTCCACCAAAAGACATCAAGGAACAAAATGTCACTGGATCTGAAGGTAGTATCTCCAGTCAGGAGTCCTACTCCTATCACTGGTCTCAGCAGAAACCCGTCCAATGCCCAGGTGGAACAGTGAAGATTCTTGATGCGACTACTTTCCCCATTGCTGAGAATGTTGCTGCCGCTTTTTTGACCATCAAGCCGGGAGCTATCCGTGAAATCCACTGGCACGCATCCTCCGATGAGTGGAACTTCTTCTTGTCGGGTCAGGCAAGGATTGGTGTCTACGCTGCCGAGGGTAATTCAAGGACTTTTGATTACCAGGCTGGAGATGTCGGTTACATCCCTAAAAGTTGGACGCACTACATTGAGAATACCGGAACCGAAGATGTTGTGGTCCTTGAAGTCCTCAAGGCTGGGAAATTTAGTGACTTCAGTTTGGGACAATGGCTTGCATTGACCCCAGCGCAAGTTGTAAAGGTTCGTTGGGTTTGAAAACCTCCGGAAAGAAACCAATGACTAACGAAGCATCACATTCCACTAGGATACCCTACACTTGTCCGACAACGCAATTAAGGGCCTATCAAAGACCAAGCCTTTGATTGTCCCAGGACCAGTCCCTCCTGCCACTGTACACTGAGGTAGCCAGCCAGAGAATGTGTACTGCACAACGGACTTGTCATGTTATTCTTGAAGTTTGGTTTACTTTCCTGTGCAACATTCTGGTTTAGTTTCCTCGAGCTAATTACTGCTTGAGGTTTGTAGTATCCTAGTAATAAAGCATTTATATTTTGTAAATTTATATCACTGCCATATCTTGGATTGATAATTCGCTTGCTCACGTGATCCATGCTCTCGTACGATAAACAACAGTCTATTCAATCTTCACACTGTGCATTCTTTCCTACATAGTACATGATTTAGAATAAAAGAAATCCAGTCTATCCATTCCACCAACGTTCCCTAACTCAACACCAGCATTCCCACGAGGGTGCCAATTTCCGCCTGATCACTCATACAATATTTAAGCAAAGAACGAAACATGGGGGTGGTCCCTATGCAATGTGAATAATTAGAACAACCTCTACCGCAATTCCGACGACGAAGGTTTTCACTTACCAGTGGTTAGCGGTGATTGAACCCCTATTCTCCATTACCTTCCAGTTAGTCCAAGGCTTAGGGCTCTTATCAACATGCAATTCCCAGATCCTCTGGCCCCTACATGACGTTAATTTCATTGGTATAAAGATGTGGCAATGTTTAGCACACCTACCAAATGACATATTTGACCTTGAGACTAGAGTGATTGTTCATGACCCACTCGGCAATCGTCCTACCAATGGGGTTGCGGGCTCCAACCATGAGGTCAAGGGCCAGTCCAAGGCCATGGTCGCCAGGCTTGTTGGCATAACACCAAACGGTGTGAACAGCACCAGGGAACTGGGCCAGGATGGTCTTCCCACTGGCAACCACATGGGGCTTGCACTTGTTAGTTGGGATTTTGGGGCCTGGCCCGGGATTGCTTCCTCCCTGGCAGCACTTAAAGTTGGCGGGGCCTGGGCACTTGTCTGCAGCAAGTATATATTGAGGTTAGAATACTGATGTCGTTCTCTAGAATATATACGTAAACAGGGGGGCTTACTAGAGACTGTAGTCCCTGAACACTGGTCGGTCCATCTGCAGTTGCCCTTATCTCCACAGGAGGTCTTTGTACAGCACTTGATATCGGGTGGGTCATCAGGGCAATAACCAGTGTGAGAGGTACCACCACCGTTTTTACAGGAGGCGGTACTGATACAGACTCCTGGAGTACCGCCAACGGAGCAGCGCCCATTGACAGCGGCCTGAACAGCACCTGCCACGACCAGGAGGAGGGAGATGAAAGAGATGAGTTGCATAATGTCAAGGCTTTGGAGTTGTGAAATATTGTTGTTGATGTGGATGATTGGTGTGGAGTGTGTCCTGATATGAGATGGGAAGAAACGGTCTTATATAGTTTTTTTTCACAGAACGCTTCGTCCCTAAGGTATTCCCAAGACTGTAATCATAAGCGTGTACCATGACTGATTCGCTATCAACGTCTAGAGCTTTCCCAGGCTTTGTGTAATCTCCTCTCCTAGTCTAATCTGTAGAATGTCTTAGGTTATTGATATCACCAGGCGCAGCCAGCCCCCACTTCACCCATGTGGGGGTAGTCTAGATCATTCGAGGTGGGTAACAACCCCAATTACCTTGGTACCACATCCAGTGGCGAACAGCATCCCTAGACAAAAACTGACATGCACAGGGGATATTACTTGTTAGTGGAGCGTTACCACCCACATCTTCAGTTCGAACCCCAGGAGTGAATATTAGCCTGGATGTTTGCCGGTAGATATATCCGAGGCCCATCCCTGGTCGAACCCTTGCCGCAGGATCGAGATTCATAATCCTAATTTTTCTGGCATCAAGCTCCCGCGGAGTGTTAGCTCTCTAGACTGCGGTAGACCTCCGATTTCACGATCCTGACAATCTAGTCCTCGGGATCTTGATATGAGCGCGATCGAATTATCTATCTATAGACAGAGAAGTGTTCTCGGAGATACAGCGGTGTATTTTAGAAGGCCATAGGTAACTATTAATTTTCTTGACTCGATGTATATGTATGTATGTATGTTACCTATTCAAGTAAAGTCAAAGCCACCGACAGCGGGAGCCTTGGCGTACCTAGCTTGTGGATGTTCAATAGTGCGCTTGTCAGCTGTGCATTGCCGAGACTTTAAATTTGGTTTTGGACCTACCATCGAATCACAGCTTGGAATCCCGTACCAGGTAGACCATGTTAGGATCATTGGGTTGACCCATGGGTTTGTTTCAAGAGGTGACGTTGAACTAAGCTGCGCCCGAGGCTCATGGTAATAATATGCAAGGCGGAAACATCATGTCAAGGGTGCGCGCGGACTAGAACAGCTGCAGGTACAGTACCTACTCCAATTTGTTCTTGATGTTACGCAGAACATTAATATTGGAAGGGCTCCTGCCATGACAGATTCTGACGATTGGCAGAACTCGCCTAGCACCGGCATCTGTTGCCCAAACCCATTCACGCATGGGTCCACCGGAACAATAGATCATCGTGGCCCTTCCACCGGGGCTTATATGATTAAAGAATATGTAAAAAATAACAATAAAACCGGAACAATTCAAGCTTGGTCGTGTCCTACCGCCACATGGGATACCTACCTGTCCGGTGACTTTTGGAACAGTTAGTACAAGATAAAACAATAATCTCACTTGCGAAGCCCCAACCAAGACAACCAAAATCACCCGGTGGGTGAAATATGAAAAAAATTCGAGATTGACGAAAGCGCACAGTCTCCAAGCTATAGTTGTAAAATGTCAAATGTCATAGGGCTACACTTCTCTACAGAATTGAAGTCATACAAGGATAGCAGCTGTTGCACATATTGACTCACGCCTTGTCCCACCAACTGGTACCTACATAATCCTTGACCCAAGACAATGAGATGATCGACACCCATCTCGCATTCAAGTCCTAGTGTTGAGCCGCTGACCATGGGATTTTAAGCTTGGTGGAGGGTAGTGGTGGCAGTTAGCCTAACACGGCATATGAAAATCACAGCGGCAGACATTTCGATCATATCACTGGCTCGACCGCTGTTGGCAATTAGCGGCGGAAGGATTACTGCAGCATTTACAATTTGCTATGTATATTGTCATCATACTCGTTGGGCAATCGAAACAGTTATCTTAATATAGGTATCCAATGATCTTCACTGGTGACGTCCTGAACCCCAAGGAAGGAATCCTTTGAAAATATCCAGGCCCTCTCTCCATGGTTCCAGCTACGTTTGGGTCATCTGAAGTTGATGCCACTGGGGGTGAAATTTTCATGGCTTGGTCTGCTAGCATTGTTTAACCTTGCTTGGATACTCTCCGGCCTCCTTGCCTAATGAAAATATCCAGGGAGGTTGTCACTGGGGCTACAGAAAATATTAGCCCTACGTGCTTCGCCACCAGGCTTACGGTGTCAAAATTTGCATTGTTCAAGGCGATCTAGACATCAGACCTATATTAGAAAAAAAGAATCGAGCTGGTGCCATGACATGAGGCCAGCAAAGACCAAGGCGAATTAGAAGAGGAGGAGGGCTGGCTTTATCACCCCGCCTTCTAAATAAAAATATCAAATATAATGTACCTGTTTGAGAATTACCCCAACCCCATATCTACTGAATAAACCTTTCGAGTCGTTTCTGTACATGTGGAGTATCGATGTCACCGAGAGATCGATTTGTCGCCTGGCTCTCCCGAGATAGATGAGTTATTCTCGAACCAGAAATAATTTAAGTGTTCACTACTGTATTACCCCAGCTTGGTGACTTGCACTGGGTACATGGGGCACAAAGATTCTACATAGCTAGTCTAACCGATGTACATCAAAGAGGTCATATTCGGCAGCTACGGTAGTCCACGAAGACCTCTTGACAGCCCCAAGCTTTTGGACCGTCGACGGAACTTCCAGCTGAAATCCCGGCGGGGTACCACAGTGATAGTAATTTAAGGGCTATGAGCTATCGATAACTGAACGATTTCTTCGTCTCCAGAGCGCACATTAACAACCTGTCCCTCATTAGGAAGCCCCTGGTGGGTCCTTTGTGACCGCCGCCCAAAACGCATAGAGTTATCTTCAAGGGGATTAATCTGTTGTTAGGCATAATCTATGCACAGATGGAGCCCATTCTCTGCTCCGCACTTGTTGGTACTCAGGTGGGTATAAGGGCTAATTATACATTGCCACCCTCACCAGGAGGTACAAAGTGAGGGATGTAAATAATCTCATAAACCGCGGGGCAACAAAGCCTCGTCCTACAACCGCAGCCGTTTATAAATATATTACACAAGTGATCCGACTGACTGTGAGTTATTATATACAATATGTCGCTGTTGCTGCGCTGACCAGTATATGTATAGTAATCCGGCAGTGACAACGCCCCCAAGTGGGTCAAACTATAGAATTCGGTTATTAGGGGATCCAGGGCTGAGTTTGGACTCAGGTATGGATGCTCACTGATCCCACACTTCGAAATAGAGATGTAGGTCACCCTGTGTACTTGAACAATGGTCAGTTCTGCGCAGTGTCCTTCCAGGCTCAGTTCACGGTTCCGCTCATGTCGTCCGAACCTGTTCACTAGCCTAGTGTACTACCGGAAACAGGAACTCCCTCCAGAATTATATATGTATATGGGACGATGACCCTCTTGGGAGTCTTAAGGTTTTAAAACGAAAGGACTATGGAGTGTATTAGCTTCATATATTAATACCAATTCGATATAAATCCATAATCTGGATCAATCATAAAAGGGAAATAGTTGGTTTGGGTTTGTGTGCCGAGACTTTGGGCCCGACAACATCTGTCACCAGCATCGAATCACGGCTTAGGATTCCGTACTATTATTGGTGTGGAAGCGACAGGGGGGAAGCGCCATAAATGAACCCCTGCATACGGATGCTTGGCACTCATCAGCATGCCTCACGACCAATTCTATGCAAATGTATATCGAACCCGCTCTACATAATGCGCATACTAAGTGAAAAGAAAAGCCTATAGACCGGTATGTATTGATCAAAGCAAAGCGCCCTCAATAACCCCCCCCCTGGCATATACCATCCCATGACCGCCCAGTCCTATAATCAACCCACTCCACTTAGGTGCCAAAGTTTGTTCCAAGGCCATATATGTTTTTGGTCGTCCGCCCGCGGGCGGCGCTTTTGCTATGCCCCTCGCGGGCATACTAGGATAACAGACAAGGGTACTAAATTACTATAATTAGCAATGAATACAATAGACTCTCTAAATCAGAATACCAGATACGAGATGAGAGTATTTTTAATATATGTTCAAGAACATATATTGGTCGACTGCCCAAAGTATGAAATTATAGGTAACCGCCTCCCCAATACAAAATTTCATGAGCTACAGTTACAAGGATGTCATCGGGAGGCAAAGGGTCATTCCTATAACCAATATATTCTTGTATCCAAGGGGGAAGTACCTACAATTTCATGGGTGGTCGACACATATTCCTACACTGAAGATATTTTGATATCGGACCTTCTTATACTAGACTTTATGATATGGGACAATCTCATATCGAAAGTCTACAATACGCGAATGACACTCTGGTACCCCTATATGGAGAGTGTATGGTCGGTGCTGAGGTAGTTCAAGTTCGAGACTGAATGGCTACCTTCTACAATACCCGCCACGCCATAGCTGCAGAAGTTTGGAGATATCGTCACTGTAGGAATAAATATAGTCAGACATTTCGGATACCAGAGAAACTCTAGCAACTACAGTAACTTTGGCCTATGCGCCTCGCCAGGCCTCAACTTCTATCCATGGCTACCTCTGCACTTGTGAAAAATTCTGCTCTAGTTGTACCCAGCTGTCGTAGTATTAAAGTGAGCCTCAAATGCCACATCTATGAATATTTGCCATAAGGTCAATGAATTAGACTGTGGGAATCTCCTTGCCACTCGCACACAAGCTAGGCGTTTAGAGCTAGCTACCCGTCCGCCATAGTTTATTTTTATTTATTAATTTTTTTAAATAAACTTAGTACTCGTATAAGGAGACTCATAATTGTGCTAACTGATACTATATTGATAGCCCCGCCTTGGCTTTACCCCGCCTTGGCTTTATTTATTGCGAATTACAGTAATTTAAAATCCTTGTCCGCCATCCCGGTATGCCCGTGCGGGGCATACCAGGTATCTATGCCTCCCGTGGGCATTTACTATGTGCCCACGAGGAGCATGGTAAGTACGCCTCACACGAGCAGCCCAGAACACATATACATATAACCCGCACCAGGTTATTGAATTGCATTACCCACGCCAGGAGGGTTAAGAAAGAAGAAAATGGCCTACGCTAGGGTTACAAATTAACAAAGGAACATATGAAATAGTGTTTCGCTGTTAGGCAGGGGCACTAGATGAGGGCAGTACATGTCGGCTGGGTACATGTACATAAATAACATCCTGTGTCTCAGTAGTATCCTCTATCTCTACATACTCCGCCTCTATACTCCACCTCTACAGCAACACGCCCACATTTCTATCTCTTTCGGATGTACGGACTGCCATTTCAGCTCCAGTGAGCGTACGTGCTGTAGCCCTTCCTTTTAATTTCCGTTGGGGCAGTGTAGCGTGGGGCCCGGGTGGAGCAAACTGACGAGGAACCAGACTCTCAGTTGATTGTTGGGTGCGAATTGCCTCAGAGTTCTTTACTCATTACTTGAACTTGTTTTGCAAAGCGCTTTGCATCTTCTCCTATGTATATAGCTTCAATATTATGCAGAGCTCGTAGAAGGATATTACAGCCATTATGAGCAAAGATATCATGAGTTGGGGGAGGGCCTGGAGGTCCTGATGGATCACGAATAGTTGCATCGGCTGGACCAGAACTAAGTGAACTAGGCATTTTCCATGAGGATGCAAGAGCTCTGTGCTCATCTATTGGCCAGTGCGGGTGTAAGACCTTTAAGGGAATTGGATGATTGGTTTGAACTAGGGCCAATAGTAGTTAGTGAGACACGGTAGACCATACTGTTGTATTAGGGTACAGGTACACTCGCTATCCTGAACGCTGGCATTTTTGGCAGCTTCCCACTCAAGTTTTGATCTTGAATCTGCTTCTTCAGCAGCTAGACGTCTAGATTCCTGCTCAAGATATTCTGCTAATCGATGAGTTGCCTGTTCCAGAGTAATTTTTGGATTAAAGAACTGCTTGACTGCAACATGGTGGCCTTCATTTCGCTGTGCTGAATAGGCAGCTAAGTTTGCATAGAATTCATATATAAGCTCGAATAACTTGGTGCTCTTTTGGCTGCCAATTGGTAACCATATATTGTCGCTCCGATTGGTGCAGATGAAAGTAAAACTCCTGACGCTTCTCATAGATATTCTCTTGATCTTGGCAATATACGTACACCCATAATAGTGTGGAAATCATTCTACAGCGCTGGTCTCGTTCGCGAGAGAATACAGAGTATATTCGTTATAATATAGAAGAAGCCGCTTGCTTAATGATAATATAAGAGATGTAAGGAAATTCCCCGCCTTAAATACTCCATCTTCCAGAACACCGCTAACTCGAGAAATAACAGAAACAATCACAACCGCCTTATCAGTGCATAATCCATGCTGCTTTCATTCTGCAGTCACCCCGGCTCAATCCCATCATACCCTTGCGCGTTCACCCCATTACGTTCCAACAAATAGTTGGTGAAGTATATCTTGCTATTCTTTGTTGTATCCACGCTCGCATAGTTGCTTTTGAAATTCTGAACCATATGCCATTCACATAGTTGATAGTGAGCACCAGGCCAAGATTCCTGAAGTGACTTAATGAATCCTTTGGCCTGATCACTGAGTACTTGTCTTGGTTGTGGTCGCTATGAAGACTAGCTCATCTAAGCAAGTAAACATTAAGTCAAAATTTTCAGCACCTCAGATCAGATGAAGCTGAACGCAAGGCTAAAGGTACGATTTGTATTGGTGATCCCAACAATATTAGCTAATGGAATTTTGAGAAGATTGTTGCTAAATGCTGCATCACATATTTCCATAACAAAGTCTGCAATAAATCGTCAACAAAGGCGGATCTGATTGCTGTTGATAAAGAAGATTTGTTCTAATTGCCCCGCTACTACTTCACCATTCTCAATAAGATCATGCCGCTGAGACCGGGTATGGATTCCAGTAGCTGTTAGCTCTTGCAACATCTGTTAGCTCTTGCAACATCTGTTAGCTCTTGCAACATCTGTTAGCTCTTGCAACATCTGTTAGCTCTTGCAACATCTGTTAGCTCTTGCAACATCTGTTAGCTCTTGCAACATCTTATTAATTCGCTATTCTGCAGTCACTGGAATTGTACGACTGCATTTTGAGTTATACATAGTAGGCTTTTGGATTCAGTTGAAGTCCTTCTCCAGCTCGTAAGTGTAGTGAAATATTATAGCTTAATCCAGCTGTTGGTGTGTAGCAGTGGCTGCAATAGCTCCAAGATATTCAGGATGTCGACGTTTGTGCTGAATATAAATAAGACAGTCCGGAGCTAGAGGGTGACTGTGTTTCTGATCTGGCACCGCTGGAATCCATACTTGCATTCCAGTACTTGCATCAAGCCGCTGAACACAATTTATTGCCTACTTGCATTCTTTTGCCTGAGCAGTTGTTTCTCGCTTCTTCGCTGCCGCTCTATCGAAGCTGTCCAGCTTCCTTGTATCCCGTAGCTTTCCATGATGTGCACACCCAAAACGCATCAAAAACCACAAAAACACAACAACTTTGACAGAACGAGCGCTTGGTCGGATCTCAGCAACCACAGCAGCTACGGAGTAAAGGACGGCACCACGAGAAAGCCCTCGCCGTCCACAACACGAACATCTCCTCAGATCTCGGGGGAACAACTATCTTGACCCTTTCCCCCTCGTCTGAAGCTCTTTCTTCTCTTCTTCCCCGCTCTTCTTCCTCTTTTCTCACGAAAAACATCCTCAACGAGCATTGGTCCACGAATCCACCGGGCACCCACACCCCCGACAACTCCACCAATAAGGGTTTTTGTAACTCCCACACCGGATATCAACCAACGAAATGCCGCCCAGGGGAAAAAGGAAGGACAATCCAGGGAAGGCGGATCGCCTATGCCCCCCACTGAAAACCCGCGCGCCGGTCACTGGCCACCCAGATCCCCCCACACCGAGTCCCTACCGGCCGCCACAACTACGCCAGGAACCACCCCCACCCCAGACGATGTGCACGTGGTGCTTCAGCCACGACCACTTGCAGGATGTTTGTCCCGCATCACATCGGAGCCCCACCCTCACTCTCGCGCCACAGGAACCCGCCGCCGCTCCCGCCCCTCGCCGTCTCATATGCACTTGGTGCCTCGGCACCGACCACTCAGATCAGCATTGCCCACACGCAGACCAACCAGAACCCCTCGACCAAGCCGACTTCGAACAACGGATACTTTCAGAAGTCGCCTTCCTAGTCAACGACAAGCTCCTCGAGACTACCCCCTCGGACACCACCCGCAGAGTTAGCTGGTCCCTCACCCAAATCCTGAAATTTTTGCAGGCACCGCAACCAGAGCTAGACCCCAGAATCACCGACGAGGCGGAGACCTACCAAAGAAACCTGTCCGAACTATTGACACTGTGGGATGGGAATGAGGCCACGATCGAGGAACTCAGGTCTAAGTCCCAGCTGCAGGCGGACCATCACCCAACGACAGGCAAAATTGATCCGGGAGCAGGAGGAGATCCTTTCACGCCCACCCCCCCCAACCAATTCCGCCTCAACCCAGACGGCACCCTCACCCCCAACCAACACCATCGCCACACAAACACAGACGATGGCACCACCACCAACCAACAGCGTCTTCACCCAGACCGCACCTCAACCCCTCGCTTCGTCGGCCTCGTCGCAATCCGCACGCACCTACGCAGAGGCGGTTACCCAGACGCAACCCCCGGTCCAAAAAGGGAAGAAGCCGAACGCTGAACGACGACCCCCACCACCAAAAGGCAAAAAGAAGGAGGAACCCTCTTCATCCTCCTCCCCCAAGGGCAAGAGACCCCCCGCCCCACCCCCACCACCCCCACCCCCGCGAAATCAAACAACGAAGGCTATCGTCGTACGCGCTCTCCCCACCAAGTACAAAGTGGGGGAGCTACGACGGTGGATCGAGGAGGACAACAAGGACCTGGTCGTCACGGGAGCCCGCTGGCTCCTGGCAGAGGACCGCCGTCCAGGAAAGACACACTCTTCCCTGGTACTCTACCTATCTGACTCGCCGGAGACAACACGATTACGAATGGGGAGGAAGTCTTTCCACACCACCGCCTACGATTGGGACCGACCGCCCCGATCCCAACCAAGACCTTGAAGAAATAGGGGAGGGCCGGTAGGAGGGCGTGGCGGAGGAGGGATATTTTTCGGGGAGGGCCGGGTAG
>Ga0307511_10005128_pt1 | contig 13349 bp, 9 predicted proteins | sample 13_EM_MG_FD_200266 | JGI IMG/M metagenome (GOLD analysis project Ga0307511, IMG submission 200266) | Populus trichocarpa ectomycorrhiza microbial communities from riparian zone in the Pacific Northwest, United States - 13_EM | ecosystem: Host-associated > Plants > Roots > Unclassified | place...
CTTACCGAAGGGAGAGCTTGAGGGTAGAGGATGGGAGGAGAGGAGAAGAGAGAAGCGAAGTGATGTATTGCATAGTGAGGGACACATATTTATACATAATTGATGTGCGCACAGACCATGCTGTGTTTATGTGTGGTGCTGTTTGGCACACATCGGTCTATCTACTGATGGGCTGCTAAAAAGTGCCCTTCGGACATCAGCAGCTGCTAAGAAGCGCCACCGGATCATCGGCCCACTATAAGTGGTAGCCGGATAATGTGACACGTCCGGGAGTCGAACTTCCCGTTCAACACCAACTCCCTATGATATTCTCCCTTCCAGATGTCTGTGAATCCGCAAGGAGTGTAGTCCGGGTGTTTGTCGCACAATTCTAAGCCGGGGAAGAGTCGCGATCCGCGGAGCAGGGCGTGGATCAAAAGTCTGGTCCACGGGTCCGAATAGACACCCGCGCGTTCCCATCCGGGTATGGCCTAACCACCAGAGGCATCAGATGTTGAGGGGGATTTGGCAGGGAGGAGGTACATTACGAAATGTTTCCGCCAATAATGTCACGTCGGCTGAGGATAAACCCTTCGGAGAAGTTTTACCCCTCGATATCACGTCAGAGATCGACGATATTGGTTCATAATATTGCAGGGAGTTGTGCAGGTCCTCGCGATAAATGGGATCGACGTGCAACAAGTCCTCCCCCAATCTGATCAGGTCCTCGGAACCAAGGGGGGGAATTTAACTAAATCATTTGTTAGTCAGCTACCATCACTCGAGTTCGGTTGGATTGAAGACTCGCTCTTGGAAGGGTCTGCCCAGTGCATGACTGCTGGGAAGATCGCGGCGGCAGAAAGGGAGCTTGTCGTTGAAGTTAAACGGGGAGTGTACTCACAGCCTCGTAGGAACCACGCCGTTTCCTCGTTCTGGTCACGATACTCACATATCTGAATAGGTTACGTAAGGTACTACTTACAAGAGGAGAGATCAACACGGTTTCCCCTCACGCTGTAGATCGTGACCATCCTGGAGGGCAGTTGCCTCCCCCTTCCGCTTACAACTGTCCCGAGGCCATCATCTCACGGTTTCGACCTCTGCCTGGAGTTCCGTACCGGTGATGGAGGTGGCAAGTTTCATCACACCGATGCACGCATCCGTACCGCTAACAGAGACACAATCTGTCGGTGTAGGACGATTGCTATGCGGTAGGGCCAGTTCAAACAAATAACAAACAAGGGGGGAGAGGGAGGGAATTGGAGTAGAAACCCGCGGACGGTTTCCTCCAATGTAAATCGTACACCGAAATAAGTTGACCACGGTTCCCCTCTTCGTGAGAATCGGATGGCAGAGAGCCTCACCAACATCCGGCGAACCTGCCCGAGTCATCCTGTACAAGATGGGCCCCAGTATCGGTGTTCGGTCTTCACGTTATGGGTTGTTCCCCTCAATGTAGCTTCGAAGAGTCTGGGAGGGTAGATCCAATGGGCAAGATAGTGACGCAGATTGTCAATTTCTGTTCATTCCGTCGACATACGGGATTAATACCATACTAACTTCTTCATCAAAATTGAACAGAGTCTGGTCTAATGGCAAGCCTCGCTCTTTGGGATATCAGCTTCCAGGCACGGGAGGAATGCGTCTGCGCCGGTCGTTCCTGGAGCGATGTGGAAACGGGTTCGGTCGGGTCATACTGGACGGGTTCTGTTGCGAGGTCGGCGGGAAGGGCGGGAGTTTAAGGTGAAGCGGGAACGGAGAACTCTTTTACGGGACCGACATGGTAATAGCAAGCCTAAGATGAGGTACGAGGTCGCGAATGAGTTAAGGTTGAGGGACCGGTGAAGACGCGAGATGTGGTACCTCTGGCGGCGGTTTTTAAACCTTGAATTCCTTGAGGTACGAGTCCTGGACGAAATCTACACGGGGGGAAACGGTGAGGTTGAGTATATATCGCACCTCGACAGACCATCCGGAGGACAGAGGAGGACGAAAGAAGCCTCGGAGGCACTGGAGCAGTCCAGATTTAAACGGGTGAGCGCAGGAGTGCAAGAAAAACAGTAAATTCCTGGGATGTGGGTCGTGGATTTGGACACGCACGGCCGAAAGGGTTTGCCTAGCGGCGAATGACATGAGGGGGGAGAGATTCATTCGTTCAGATAGGTACTATGGCGAGGGTACGCAAGACTCACGTTAAGGATAACCTCCAGGTCACCGATGATATACACTCGCACAACCTGAGAGAAACCCGACGCCGTTGGTACGCGCTCTGCGACACGTTGGCGAACCCCCCGAGTTCGACTTCTACGGACCGTTCCGAGCAGACGGGTATGTGTATCGGCTGCATGTCTTGCACAGCTTATTGAACATCTTTAGTCGTTCGCGATCTGAAATAGCGCGATCCCATAGATTCTGCGTGTCGCGTTAGGCTTGGGGTAGGAGGAGGGCGGAGATCAAAGCGACCTACCTTATCCATCTCATCAACGCGCTTCTGGATTTCCGACTCCGAAGCTCGCAAAAACTGGAAGAGAGGCGATCCGTGGGATAATACTTCCACATCGCTGGCGCCCTACTTCGATGTCTGGACCTTTTCAGCCATCATGAGGTTTCCGTCGGGTTGAACAACAAATTCACCTGTTCCGCCCTCCTGTCGACCAGCCGTCAAAAATACGCGATACATAACAGGGAGTTCGCATCGTTGTTTCGGCTTCTGGTGCCAACCAGCCGTGATCAGATTCAAAACAGGGTCATGCAACCACTGAGTCTGACTTGCGTCCGTTGAGCGGGACGGTCTCACGCCGTGCCAAGCATCCCAGGAGATCCCGAAACAATTGCGGTCACCATATGGCAGCACCCCCGAGAAACCGATTGCAACGGGGGATTACATCAAATACCGGGGCGGTTCACAGCGGAGGAACACACCGTAAAAGAAGTCAGGGCGGGGGGTAAATGTCACTCTCTTTTGAACGTCCGGTAGTTCTCGAATTGCCAGGAAAGTATGGGAAAAGGAAAGTTTCCGGACCCATGTATCGAAGAGTTTTCAGTTCATAGGCGTAGAAGTGGAAAGGCTGGAACGATGCCGCAATCGCAAAACCCCCGAGACACGGTCGGTCGCCATCCGTAACCAAGATGTTGTTCTGGGAATTTTCGGGCGTCAGTATACGGACTGGCTGATTCCCTTGGTTTACCTACCGGAGTGATATTGCGGTGTAAGATATCTAACCCGTTAAGATGCGTCAGTCCGCAGCACACTTGCACGAGCTGTTGTTGACGTGGTCGTCCCGTTGGTGTTTAAATTCGATGGGCACGTACCAGCGCCGGTCGGTCGACATCCGGGTTCATCTTGAAGCATCGATAAAGGGGAGTAGATTTGGTGAGGATTGAATTTGCCCCCTTCGCTTACATAGCGGGATGCCTGTTATGAGCTGTACTCAGTACGTCTCTGATAAAATAAAAGCGCCACACACCTTTTCTATTTTCCTCAGGGGGGTCCTATTCTGTGTCCGATCACCGTAACATAGGCTGGTTGTCCGCGATAATTACCCTTCCAAATATCCGCGAATACATTGGATGTGTAGCCCAGGGATTCATTCGACAGTCGTAGGCCGAGGAAGATTTGCGATTCACGGAGGAGGGCGTGGGCGTAGAGTCTGAATGGTAGGTTCGACCTGGGAATGTACCGTTGTCGATAGGATAAGACAGATACCATCTAACCATAAGACGCGTCAGGGACTGGGATAATGCTTGGCGCGGTGGAAGGATATACCTCACGAAATGTCTCCGCTAACGCTGCCACTTCCGTTGGGGACAACAACGGCACGGCTTCCTCTGGGGACAATAATGCTGCTGCTTCCACCGGGGACAAGTCGTTCGGAAGGGTTTTATCTCCTGATATCGGGTTGGAGATCGACGATAGATACGGGAGGTCTTCTGTCGTGGTGGGGGGGTTTGCGATCGTGGCTGGAATTGAGGATGCGTGTAACAAATCTTCCCCCAGTTCAACGAGGCTCTTGGGAGTAATAACCGAGGGGGATTCAACTGAATGAACTTGGTCATCAGAGACCGCTGCTCGGGCTCGGTTGGGTCGGCGACTCACTCTCAAAAGGGCCTACGCAAGACATGACCGGTGACAGCTCGTCCAAGTAGGAGCGTCGCGGTGGCGGGGAAGGAAACTAACGACCGCTGAGGTTACACGGGGAGCGTACCCCCGACCTGGCGGGGATGGGTCCATCAGAGTCCGTCTATCAAATTCAAACCCCGCCGCATTCAATCCTCGCTCTCTCTGTCCGTGGTCTGATTGAAGACAGCCTCCTTTTCGCCCGATGGATATCAAATGCAGCCGCCAGCTCATGTGCGTACCCCGCGTGTGTTTCAGCCTACATTTCCTAAATGGCCTCCAATAAAGCGTATTCAATTCCCCACCACCCTCCGGCGAGACTAGACTCCCCCCCATCGTCCCAGAAGCCCTCGCAGGGGTCGAGCCGCGACTTGCCCACTTCATCGTCTCCACGATATCACCGGCTCAATAATCGTCCGATCGCTCGACCCCTCTCGACCCATCGGAAGCGGAGGACATCGTAGAGCAAGGTACACCTCTCTCCATGAGTTCATCCCCAGGTGTTGATTCCCCGACGGTCAGGTCGCGTCATCCGCCAAGGTGGATCCAAGCTCGAAGAAAAGGTGCTTCAGGGTTCCACGTAAGGTTTCACTGGCACACACCACCCTACTGCAATCGTACTTTCCACCCGGAGGGACAAAAAGTGATACCGTCCACTACACTTTGGAGGAAATCGTGGATATCCGGAAGGGTTGGCAGGATAGAGCCAGGTGTGTGTCGAGGCTTTTCGGACCAGCGTATGGTGAATCCGGACGGGATCAAACCGGTATGTGGCGGTTGTCCAATGAGCGGCGATCTGATTCCAATCAGGAATTCAACCGTGATATCACAGAGCATCATGGGGCGGAAACAATCAGGTCCTCTCGTTCGTATCGTATGGTGTGCAGGGGGAGCGTTACCGGTTTAACGTCGCGTCCAGCGGTAACCGCCTCACCCGAATGATCCATCACCAAGCGCTACTGGGATCGCTCGGACCCCGCAGTCCCCCAAGGAACTCGAGGTCTACAAGTCAGGGCGAGAGTGATACATTCATCCCCTGAGTACTCGTCCGCGACTCCGTCCTCAGGCCGTCAGTGACCACGTCGATTGAGTAAAGAACCTCCCACTCCACCCCAGGTTCCCGTCCTCCTCGCTGACCTCACTCTGAAACCCGCCCAGTACGATCCAACGCAACAATGGGACCTCCTTTCACCCCTCCAGCCCAAACCGCCGATGCCGGCCAAGTCGCTCCCAAACACAAGTAATCCAAGGGATGAGGGTTACCATTCCTATCTAAAAGTAGACTTGGTTGTCTTCGATGGAGTTGGAACGGTATTGTGCAAACCCCACAGGTTGACAGCATGAATAGAAATCAGCTTTATCGACTCGTCCCCGGATCCGCGCTCAATCCCAGACTTCGTGTCCTTCGAAGCTGCATTGAATAAAATACTATATCTTGCCCCTTCATGCAACCAGAGGCTCGAGCGCTCATTAACGTTCGTGGGCGCGCACCTCTTCTCAGGCTACCAATGACCATGTCAGTTCCATAAAGGAGTTCTCCGCTCCACCCTCACCTTGCTGATATCGCTTCGGAACTCCCCTAGTACAACGCAGTAAAACTCTTTTTTCCGCCGCCACCACTGACGCCGGCCACGTTGCTCCGAGGTACAAAGTTCGCTGCGAAACCACGTAAACTAGTAAACCCCTACTCTGCAGACCCCACTCTGGGGGGATATTATGTGAAAGTCCCGCAGGTAGATTGAACGTAATTCGGCATTCTGCGCCCGCATTATTGGGAATTAGACTGGAGAGAACGATCAACCGTCGTGCTGAGTATGTCGATTCTACGGATAACACCGGCAGATTCGCCAGAGAGTTCGATTGGCCACCGTCTGTCAAGTTCTTTCCCGCCATGAAGTGCACACTCGGCTCACTTCGACACGCAATGAACGGGAGAGAGGAGAGTTTCCACGGATTTTCCAACGCAAGAACAATCCCCTCTCCTTCCAACCCATCATCCGATTTGGGTCAACTCTGTCACCCCACTGTCGCGGACTCACAACTGGGGGATTGATATCTGCTCGTGCTAGTGGTGGGTGCGATTCCAGTGTATCTTAAGTCTTTAGACCTGTCATCCATACGATGGATTGCGGGGGCACGCGACCTTCGCCTCGTCACCCATGCAAAAACTCGGGCAGGAAACAAGATCGCAAGTTGAAATCCAGGTGCGGACCCCAAACTGTCTGTAAGAGGAAAGGGGAGGCAATTTGCCTGGCGGTGTCGTGGTAGAACCTCGGAAGACGCAATCAATTCAGAGAACTACAAGACTATTAGTACGTACCGTGACCGGAATGGGGGATCAGCGCGGTTTCCGCGAGGCTGGCGACGCACCCTACTTGGAATCCTGGTATCTCCCTCTCCGCTGCTGCGATCTTCCCGCTTGGACGAGTGGCCATGCCCCTCACAAGTGAGTTGCCAGTCCAACCAAACACGGGAAGTGGTGGCTGACGCGCAGATTCAGTTGGATTCCCCCCAGTTCACCCCAAGAACCTCATTCTTCTGGGCGAAGATTTGCTCTACATATCCTCACTTCCGACCATGGACATGTATTATCCCGTCACGGAAAAAGACCGTCAATATCTATTGTCTGTCTCCGACCTGATATCAAGGGATAGAACTTCTCCAGATGGCATGCCCTTAGCGAAAGCAGCAGCATTGGCGGAGACATTTCATGAGGTACACATTCCACACCGTATCTTCCCCTAGTCTCTGATGCACCTGATGGTTAGGTCGTGTCTACCTTATCTTCCCGGCCACAATACTGCCCCACGTTCAACCTCTGGCTCAGACTTTACGCCCACGCACTCCTCCGTGAATCTCGAATCTTCCCTGGTATAAAGCTGCGTGATGAATCCCCGGGTTTCTTACAACATGGGTTCGCGGATATTTGGAAGGGCGATTATCGTGGAAAGCCGGTGTGCGTTAAGGTGATTCGGCTGCGGGATCCGACCGCATTAATGGAAATCGGGGATGTGCGTAACTCTTGTATTTTATCAGAGGTGCACTCAGGACGCTTCGTATCAGATATATCGTCGTGTGAACGAAGGGGGCAAACTAGCTCCTCATCCGAACGTACTCCCCGTCATCGAAGTTTCCGAAACGCCATTTCCGCTTTGCATCATGAGTCCGTGGATGCCGAATGGAAACATCGCCCAGTACACCCAGGCGAACTCAGGTGCTAATCGGCTGATGCTGGTACGTACCTGTCGACCCCAAAGATCGATTTGGATGACCCTCTGACCACGCCCGCAATAGCTCGCGGAAGTGTGTCACGGCCTGATGCATCTTCATGAGTTGGATATTTTGCATTGTAACATCACTCCGGTAGGCAAACCAAGGGAATGATTGATCCTGTGCCGACGCCTGATACCGCCCAGAACAATGTCCTGATTACTCGGGATGGCCATGCATGCCTCGGAGAATTTGGGATTGTGGGAGCATCCCACCGCCCTGAATTGTATGCCTACGAATTAGGGACTCTTCGGTTTATGGCCCCAGAATGTTTCTTGTGGGTGTCGAGTCCAAGAATCAGCAGACCTTCGAAAGAGAGCGATGTGTACTCCTTCGCGATGACTTCCTTCTCGGTAGGTTCTTCTGTCGTGAGCCGTCCTACGACTTGATACGATCTACCCACTACTCTCAGGTTCTCACAGGGATATTGCCATCCGATGGTATCGACTATTACACGATCTGTTTGAATACTATAGGCGGTGCACGGCCATCCCGCCCAACGGAACCGAGTCAGAATCGATGGTTGCAGGACCCCGTTTGGGATGTGATCACTACCGGTTGGCGCCACGAACGGGAACAGCGATGCGAACTCCCCGTTGTGTACCACGTATTTCTGACGTCTGGTCAACGTGAGGCCAAAACAGGTGAATTCAATAACAGAAACCTCATGATAACTGAAAGGTCCCGAACATCAAAACGGGGCTACAGCAACTTGGAAGAATACTCCCACGAATTGCCTCTTTCTTCCAGTTTCTACGTGATTCAGAGTCAGAAATACAGAGGCGCGTGAATGAGATGGATGAGGCACGTCCTTCTACGTTTCATGTCTCCCACCCCATGACCAACATGAGCTGCAGCGTCTAGCAGGTCACCCTATGCCGGATCGTGAACGACTAAAGTTGTTCAATGAGCTTTGTAAAACATGCAGTCGACATCGCGTTATTCCAAAGTCCATGCACATCCCGGACTGTTCAGAAGGCTCCGTGGAGGTTGAATGCGGGGGGTTCGCCAACGTATCGCAGAGCACATATGAAGGGCGCCGGGTAGCTGTCAAGGTTGTACGCGTCTACGTCACCAGTGACCTGGAAGTCATCCTCAGTGTGAGCCTTTTACCAGGGCCATCATACATGTCTGTCTGAATGGATTGCAGAGATTTTGTCGGGAGGGAGTTGCTTGGAAGCACCTCCAGCATCCGAATATCTTACCGCTCCTTGGCGTGACAGTGAGTGAACACCGGTTCGCACTGGTTTCCGAGTGGATGGAAAACGGAAACATCAACGAGTTCATCGAGAGAGATCGGCACGTTAGTCGCGCTAAGCTTGTATGTCATTACTTGACCCCCCAGGACCCTCACTGATGTGATGTTTAGTTGGTTGACATTGCAAACGGCTTGAAGTATATGCACGACCTCCACGTGGTCCACGGAGATCTGAAGGGGGTACGCATGTTTCTCAAATGAAACGTCCCCATATTGACGTCCTCCTCTACCCAGGCGAACATACTGATCAACAAGGACCGGCGAGCCTGCATCGCCGACTTCGGCCTCTCAACCATCACTGGCGTGGCAACTCATGCGGGGGCTTCTCGTGCATCATTGATCTCAAATGACACGCTCATGTCATTCACTGGCGGGGGGACCCGTCGGTGGATGAGTCCCGAGCTACTGCATCCGGAACGGTTTGGGATGCCGGAATCGGAAGATAACAGGCCGACCAGGCAATCTGATTGCTATGCTCTCGGAATGGTCATCTACGAGGTGGGTTTTCACCCAAGTCAATCAGCCACCCCGAACGATTAACCAGAGATATCCTAGGTATTATGTGGCCACCATCCCTACGTCGAGCTCCAGTCGGATATTCTAGCCGTCAATGCGATTGTGGAGGGGATTCGGCCGAAGAAACCGGAGCGGGCGAAACGCCTTGGATTCAGCGAGGAACTGTGGAGGATGGTTGAGTTGTGCTGGCTGGAGGACCGCAGTATGCGACCTGGGATGGAGGATATATTATTCTGCTTAAAAAACGATGCTGTGTCGCCTTGGTAGAGGAGAGAATAATATCTCGCGACAAGGTGCCGGACACTATGCGTCAGCAACTCTATCTTTACTCGCTACTTCTCCCCTTCTCCTCCCTTGCCATTTTTGTATATTATGTACACGACAGGACTAAGGGTGCTCATCAAGTGTCACCGGTACTTACCTGATTAAACGGTTGAGGAGGGGTGTCTGTCCATGAATGACGGCCGTGTATAATGGAACCAGCCGATCGCTCCTGGTGGCGTTTGCATTATCTGTAACCGATCCATGACCTCCCCGAAAACTTGAACGCTTTGGAGGGAACGTGATCTCTGATAGCGCCTTCACTGAGACATGCTGGTATGCATCCCATTGCGTGATGAGAGCTCATGCTGAATGACCTGTGGTGCAGTGAAATACACTTCTGGTAGTTTTGGGGCGGGTGCTGGCTCAGCGCTCGGTGCTCAGGAAGAGAAACCGACCCAGCTGTTGATAACACTAGGCTCCCTATACGTCCGGTATTGAGATGAGGTCAAGGGAAGAAATTCGGGTATAACTGCTGTGACACCGAAGGAGTGGTAGCAGCCGCAAGGGCGAACAATGGAACACCGCGTTCTTCATCGATTTGTTGCGTTTACTGACCACCTTAGTATTTGGATTCCCCTGTGAACGACGACGCGGATGGGGAAGTATCCCTTCCTACTGGACTACCGCATAAGGCTCTGCCTCGACCCCAACATAAGGTAGGGTGCTAATGTCCTTGACTCTAGGTTTAGGCGTACCTCATCGCCCCATGTGGTGACCTACGGTTCTACCACATGAAACCGTGTGGGGGTGCAAGCTGAGAACCTGCCGAGGAAAATGCTAAGGTACGACTCCCCGCGGTGTATGGCCCGGCCAGTAAGCAGCTCAGTGTGGGTGCATCCACAAATTCTGACCGATCCTGAGGCCTGAGGGTTGGTCCCTCGCAACTGAGAATAGTGCCTGCTGACTATCCGCTTTTTGACCAGCGCATCTGGGGTGTCTTTACTACATACAAGATTTGCCGGGCTTCGCCCCGGCATGTAATCGCCGCCGTTGCCATGGTTGCGCGAGATATTGGCTTTGTCAGAGGAAGTATGTCAAGATTTCAAGGTCGAAAACTCATCTTACAGAGTACAAAAATATTATTATGATTTGGTAGGTAAGAATGTCAACGATCAGATAAGTAACTCTTTGTAAGTAACATTGACTGTAGTTAAATCGTCTAATGAGGAAAAACGTATGATAGCATTCGAGCGATGTCTTATTCTTGACAACGCTGTATATAACTGACCATGAGTGAATACATCTTGTGTCAAATCGACCCCAACGCAGTCCAAGGTCAAACCCTGGCAACTGTGAAAAGTCGACGCATAGGCGGGGGCGAGGGGGAATTGTCGACGACAGAACGTGTGACCAGATAGAAGTTGATCTTTGAATGTAATTCTGGGTAAGAGAATGTTGCCAGGGTCAACTTCAGGTGTTTGTGCACTTTGCAGCAAGCGAACGGTAATCAGTTTCGACCCCATCCCAATGATGACGACCCGCGCATTCTTGACCAACCCCAGTTCAATGGAGAAGTTTCACAAGAGGTGGTAGACGCCACCTATTTTCGCCACCAGGTTATAGTCGGGCATTCCATTGGGACGTCAATATCGCACGTAGTCGAGGACGGCGTCAGGGCTGGGGAGGGGGGAATTGATATCTGAGTCTGGATCCATTGTTCGCATGACTTCATCGTGCTCTTCAAGCGAATCTGCCGCATGGTATTGGCGCGAAGCAGAAGGGAGCAAGTCGAGGACTGCGTTATTATACATGTCAACTTGTACATTAGTCGGCACGAGTATGCAGCGTCGAAGGCAAGTGGTGGGTTTATTGAGAACGTCTCAGTTGAAAACAAAACCGATAACGTCCTCGATATTAGTGGTGTGGGTGAGGAAGGAGAGGTTGATGCGAGGGTCCTCCCCTTCGCCAATGTTGTCGACATATGAAGTGAAGTGTGGGTCGGCAGCGTTTCGGATTGGTGTAGTAAGCCGAGCAATCTGGAATGACGGCCAGATATTGCACCGTGATATTGACACATTCAGAATGTCCACCTTCGTACCACGCCGGACGACCGGGCAGGTTTGGCGAAAGTCTCCAAGGAGGATGACGACCTTACCACCAAATGGAATTTGATTATTCATTACTTTCCGGCAGCATTCCTCTACACACGCCAAAACTGCACGGTTTGCCATTGGTGCTTCGTCCCAGACGATAAGGTCACATCTCCGGAGTAATTCGCTACGTTGGTGGTGTCCAGGATCGATCGTAGATTCAAGGAATTCATTGTGTTCATTAACAGGAACCTAGTTTATGTCAGATAGAAGACTTGTGTGAATGGATATGAACGTACACCAAATGTTGAGTGTGTCGTTTGCCCTCCAGGATAGAGCTGGGCTGCAAAGGCGGATGTTGCTGTTGGGAGCGCAATTCGACCTGAAGCTCGTACCCAAGCACAGAGCACATTCACCAGGAATGTCTTTCCGCGACCAGCTTTCCCATCAACGAACATCAAGAGTGGTTCGTTGTTCAGGATCGTGAATTGGACTTGTAGGAATATGTCTTGTTGTTTGGGGTTGAATGTTGACCACCTGGCGTGCACCTGTTGTTGGAACAACGCAGCCTGCGGTGCCCAACGACGTAATTTGCGTTGGACTTCGTTGCTGTTTGGTATAGGTTGTGGTAACCCATAGTTATCAAGGCGTTTTCCATGGCCCTCAAGAAATGTTCCCAATTGTATGAGGGCCTCGTTGCAGCCTTGCTCGACCTCTCCCATGGTGTCCAAGATGAAATCCTCGGATATCTTGTGTTGGAATTCGGTCCATAGTTGGAGGGGGGTATCGATGCATGAATTCGTCAGTAGATGGATGAACAGAATCCGTAATTGATAGGGTGTGCAGAATGTGTCCACAGCCTCTTGCATACAGAAGTGGGCTTTGTTCTGACTTGCGAATATTCCCAAGGCGACACAGGCAGACTGGAACGATGAGTGAGCTGTTCCGTTGACCGTCCGGAGGACCGTCCAGTGTATTGCAGGTCGAGACAATAGTAAACTTCGAAGATAGAAAAGTTCTCCGCGGGAGGCGTGAACTGGCTGAATGTGAGAGAGATGGGGTCGTTTGGGGTCACGCTGTACAACGTGCATCGCGGGAGCCCCTCATTCATTCTGGCGTTCGAGAAAATAGCCAGGTTTACCAATATTGGCCCTGTCAAACTTCAGAAGCCGAAAGCGAGTAAGTACTCTGCGTAGCATATATCCCTGAAGTGACGGTAGTCAGCTCCATCGAGGAATGTCCCTTCAGGTCTTGCAAAATAGTGTTCGAGATTCGAGAGGGTTGGAGTGGAATCCAAGCAATGGTAGCGTTCGTGGCGGAGAGAGTTGGGAAGGTGGACTGGTAGTGTAGTCACTGAGGGCGTCTTCTGCGTAATATTGTATCCAAGAATACGCCAACCACCCTCACCTGCAGTTAGATAACAGCCACTCCAGTACTCCTCGATCTCATCAACCGGTCCCCTTTCAGTGTTATCGTTGCCCTCTGCTTGGACACAAAACCTTGCTCGATCGGGACCTGTGATGAGATTGGGTTAGTTCTGGTCTTCACAAACGCGTCCAAAAACACCTTTATGAATATATTTAAACAGGTACTGGAATAGGTGACCACATCCAGTGATCTCCATGTGAATATGGCAGCTGAATTTTCGAAGGAGAGGAAGACAATGGGGCACGACAAATGAATCTTCTTGTCCTCTTCGATAGAGGACTTGACCGGATGGATCAAAGGACGTTTGCTCTTGGGGAGGCTTGGGATAGCCAAACTGACATACCCTCGCACTGTCCTTCCACCTCTCACAGTACTTGAGAGGGTTCTTGGGAGAGGGGGGGATCCTGTAATGACGGCCGAATTATGG
>Ga0307511_10005129_pt1 | contig 13349 bp, 8 predicted proteins | sample 13_EM_MG_FD_200266 | JGI IMG/M metagenome (GOLD analysis project Ga0307511, IMG submission 200266) | Populus trichocarpa ectomycorrhiza microbial communities from riparian zone in the Pacific Northwest, United States - 13_EM | ecosystem: Host-associated > Plants > Roots > Unclassified | place...
CCACTTCATCGGCAAGGACATCATCTACTTCCACACGCTGTTCTGGCCGGCAATGTTGAAGTTCGCGGGACCCCCTTACAAAGTCCCCGACCACGTGTATGCCCACGGCCATCTGACAGTCCTGGGCGAAAAGATGTCCAAATCGCGCGGGACCGGCATCAGCCCGCTGCGCTACCTGGACGTCGGGATGAACCCGGAGTGGCTGCGCTACTACATTGCCGCCAAGTTGAATTCGAACATCGAAGACATCGACTTCAACCCGGATGACTTCATCGCGCGGGTCAACAGTGACCTGGTGGGTAAGTACGTCAACATTGCGAGCCGGGCCGCGAGTTTCATCACGCGGCACTTCGGTGGCGAGCTCAAGTTCAGTGGCGACACCGATCTGCTGGTGCGCGAGGCGCGCGGCATTGCAGCCGCGGTTGCCGGGCATTACGCGGCCCGGGAGCTGGGCAAGGCCATGCGCGAAGTCATGGCGCTGGCGGATCGGATCAATCACGACTTTGACGCGCATCAACCGTGGGTGCTGGCTAAGGACCCGGCCAATCGGGTTGAGCTGCAGGACGTATGCTCGCGTGCGCTGCATGGGTTCCGCCTGTTGACTGTGCTTATCGCACCGGTGTTGCCTGAGGTTGCGGGGCGGGTTGCGCGCGAGTTGTTTGGGATCGGGCGGGCGTTCACTTGGAGCGACGCCGAAGTACTGCCGGAACGGATCCAGCCTTATCAACACTTGATGACCCGGGTGGATCAGAAGCAGCTGGATGCGTTGTTTGATTTCGCGGAGGCCAGGTCCGCGGGAGATGCGAATGGGGCGCCTGGAGACCCAGGCACTGCAGCTACCAACGCTTCGGGCCCCAACGCTGCAGCCGCGAAAGCTGCGGCGGCGAGGGGCGCCGCAACGGGGGCAACTTTGGCGGCGGCCAACGATGACTCCTCCGCCCCGGCAACCATCTCCATCGATGAGTTCAAGCGCGTCGAGCTGCGCGTGGCGAAGATCGCGAACGCCGAGCACGTCGATGGTGCCGACAAGCTGCTGAGATTGACGCTGGACCTTGGATCCGAGACCCGCACCGTGTTTGCGGGGATCAAGTCAGCCTACGACCCAGCCCTGCTCATCGGGCGCCTGACAGTTATGGTGGCAAACCTCGCGCCGCGGAAGATGAAGTTTGGCGTGTCGCAGGGAATGGTCCTCGCTGCCAGCGGTGACGAACCCGGCCTGTATCTACTGTCGCCTGACAGCGGGGCCAAGCCAGGGATGAGGATCAGCTAGCCATGGGGCGCCAGAGGCTACCGGGCGGCGCTTCTCTGCTTGTGATGTGATGGCACTCGCCGACGACATCGACGCGCTCCTTCCTCAGACACAGTGCACGCGCTGTGGCTACGATGGCTGTCGCCCGTATTCGGAGGCGATCGCCAGCGGTCTTGCGCCGATCAACCAGTGCCCGCCCGGCGGAAGTGCGACGATCTCTGCACTCGCTCACATGCTTCATCGCGAGACGCTTCCGCTCAACCCTGCAAATGGCGTCGAGGGCGCGACACTGGTTGCCGTTATCGACGAAGAGCGCTGTATTGGGTGCGTTAAATGCCTCCCGCCCTGCCCCGTCGACGCGATCGTTGGGGCCCGCCGGCAAACACATACGGTAATCGCGGACGTTTGTACCGGATGCGAGCTGTGCATTGCGCCATGCCCAGTTGATTGCATAACGATGGTGGCGCGGTCTTCCGAATCTCACGACCCTTCCCCTGAGCTCAATCGAGCGCGTTACTACGCACACACCGCCCGTCTTACTCGACGCGCTGAAACGCAGGCAGCATTGCTAGCCGCCCGCAAGAAGACTGCAGGTGGGCTTGGTGCGGAATCCTCCGCGCAGACTGCCGCGTCCTCAGCGCACACGGCGGCACCTTCCGCGCACACCGCGGCATCCTCCGCGCACACTGCGCCGCGCGACCGTGCGCGACCCGCCGCGTCTGCGCCACCTGCGCCCCACCAGACACATCCGGCGCGTACCAGGGAGCCGTCATGAACCCCGCTCGCAGGCGCGCTATTTTTCGCCGGCTTCAGGCTGCAAACCCCAGCCCGACCACCGAACTGCTCCACGACACGCCATTCGAGCTTCTAATGGCGGTGATGCTGTCGGCACACACGACGGACAAGAGCGTCAATGTCGCGACCCGGAAGTTATTTCCGATCGCGAACACACCAGCCGCGATCGCCAATCTGGGGATCGAGGGAGTGAAGCCATACCTCAAGACCGTGGGCCTTTACAACACCAAGGCCAAAAATCTCATCGGGCTCGCACAGCAGATCGTCGAGCAGCACGGCGGCGAAGTGCCCAACAGTCGCGAAGCGCTCGAAGCATTACCGGGAGTCGGCCGCAAGACGGCAAGCATCATTCTCAACATGGTGTTCGGCCAATCCGAAGTCGCGGTCGACACGCACATATTCCGCGTTGCCAATCGGACAGGACTAGCGCCTGGCAAAACGCCGCGCGCCGTCGAGGACGAACTCGTAGCGACCACTCCGAAGGAATACATGAAGGACGCCCACCATTGGCTCCTTCTGCATGGGCGCTACGTATGTGTCGCGCGCACTCCTGCGTGCCCGAAGTGCATCATCGCGGACCTTTGCGAATATCCCAACAAGACGCCTCCCAAGGAATTGGGAAAGTCAGACGCGCCAGTAGTACGCAGAGTCGGCCCCACCAAACGCAAACGCGCTCGCGTTGGCAAGTTGATCTGACCCATGGCCGTATTCGCCGGACAAAATCGCGATCAGTTGCGCCGCATGTACCTGGACACCTGGCGCAAATTCACCGAGCGCGTTCCGTTGGAGCCACTCGAAGCCCAGGTGGCCGCCGTCATCGCCGAACACCCTGAGTACGTGCAATGGCTGGAATCCGGCGAAGAGGCCCTGGCAGCCGAGTTCACACCCGAAAGCGGGCGCCAAAATCCCTTCCTGCACCTGGGCTTACACCTCGCAATTCGCGAGCAGGTGGCAACGAATCGGCCACAGGGTATCGCGACCATTCACGAAACCTTGTCGAAGCGCATGGGCGACGCGCACGCTGCTGAACACGCAATGCTCGAACCACTTGCCGAGACTCTTTGGGAAGCGCAGCGTAACGGCCGGCCGCCCAACGAACAGGTGTACCTGGAGAAGCTGCGCAAACTGTGAACGCGCACTGGCCCAGGGCCGAACCGAACTGCGTAAACGGAGAATTCGCACGATGAGATTGCACGTCACTCTGCCAGCCCTGCTGGCACTAATCATCACCTCACTCGCGCAGGCGCAAACCTGGACCGAGGGAAAGAACTATTTTCCCGTCATTCCGGCACAACACACCAGCGTACCCGCCGGGAAAATAGAAGTCGCGGAGATATTTTCATACGGCTGCCCGTACTGCGCACAGTTCAATCCGCTGATGCAGCAATTGAAGAATTCGCTCCCGAAGAACGCACAAATGGTCTTCATTCCAGCCTCATTCAATCCGCCCGAGGACTGGCCGATGTTTCAACGCGCCACCTGCACGGCGCAGACGCTGGGCATCTTCGACAAAACGCACGACGCGGTGTTCGATGCTGTCTGGAAGACGGGCGAACTGGCTATCAGCGATCCCAAGACCCACGTCTTGAAGCGTCCCCTGCCAACAATCGAAGATGCAGCGCGCTACTACAACCGCATCAGCGGTATCGCGATCGATCAGTTCCTGGCTGCATCGAAGTCATTTTCAGTGGATGTCACGATACGTCGGTATGACGCGCTGATACGGGCGTACCACGTTGACGAGACACCGAGTTTGGTTGTGAACGGCAAATACCGCATCACCGGGCAGTCGGCCGGGGGAGTCCGGCAGATGATCGAGCTTGCAAAGTGGCTCGTTGCGAAAGAGTCGAAAGCCCAGAACTAGGAATTTGTCGGACTTGCGACGCTGACTAGCGGTGTGCCGGCAACGGCCGGCCTCACCGCTAGCGCTTCGGAATGTAAAGGTCCGTCAGCGTCCCTTCGAACGCATCAGCCGCGCCCGCGATGGTCTCTGAGAGCGTCGGATGCGGATGGATAGTCAGCCCGACATCCGCCGCATCGCATCCGGTCTCGATAGCCAACGCGATCTCGCTGATCAAGTCGCCCGCATTCGTACCAACGATGCCACCGCCCAGAACGCGGTGCGTCTCGGGATCGAACAGCAACTTGGTGAACCCCTCCTCCCGTCCCAGGGAGAGGGAGCGGCCATTGGCCACCCACGGGAATGCGCCCTTCTTGTACGGAATGTTCTTCGCTTTCGCTTCCGTCTCCGTCAGGCCGACCCAGGCTATTTCCGGGTCCGTATAAGCAACCGACGGAATCACACGCGCATCAAATGCGCTCTTGTGACCCGCAGCGACTTCGGCAGCAACTTTGGCCTCATGCATCGCCTTGTGCGCGAGCATTGGAGGGGCCGCAATGTCGCCAATGGCAAAAATATGCGGCACGTTGGTCCGCATCTGCTTGTCGACGGTTATGTAGCCGCGATCTGAAACGGTGACACCGGCATTCTCAGCGCTGATCGTCTTGCCGTTGGGCACACGCCCCACCGCAACCAGTATGCGATCGTAGATCTGAGGCTCAGGGGCCTTCTCGCCCTCGAAAGTCACGCGCAGCCCCTCGAGCAGCGGCTCGACACGTGTCACCTTGGTGCCCGTGAGAATCTGCTGGTATCGCGCCTTGATCCGTTTTTCCAGGGGGCGTACCAGGTCCGGGTCCGTGCCCGGCATCAACTGCGGAGTCAGTTCGACGACACTTACGCGACTTCCCAGAGCGTCGTAAACACACGCCATCTCGAGGCCAATGATGCCTCCACCGACGACGAGCATTCCGCCGGAGAATTCAGGAAGCTCGAGCGCATCCGTCGAATCCATCACGCGCTGATCTGTCGGCAAGCCAGGTAGTTTGATAGGCTCGGAACCGGCCGCGATGATGCAGAAGTCGAAACGGATTCGTTCCGAACCGCTGCTGCCCATCACCTCGATCACGTTCGGGCTCACAAATCGACCCACGCCCTGCACGACATCGACTTTGCGCTGCTTGGCGAGCACCTGCAGGCCACCGGTCAGCTTTTTGACCACGGAGCCTTTCCAGTTCCGCAGCTTGTCCATATCGATCGCAGGCGCACCGAAGGCAATACCGTGGGCGCCCATGGCCTCGGCGTCCTCGATCACCTTCGCAGCATGCAGGAGGGCCTTGGAGGGAATGCATCCGACATTCAGGCAAACGCCCCCGAGCACCGGCCAGCGCTCCACCAGCGTCACCTGCATGCCGAGATCGGCTGCACGAAACGCCGCCGTGTATCCACCGGGTCCTGAACCCAACACGAGGACCTGAGTGGACCGATTGAATTCAATTTCCGCGCGGTCGCGGCGACTGAGATCAGGGATCGGCATACGAACGGTGTCGCCACCGCCGTCGGACCGGGCGCTAACATCGCCCGCAGACTGGGCACTGCCGCCACCGTCGGACCGAGCGCTAGCACCACCCTCAGACCGGGCACTGCCACCGCCCTCGGACCGGGCCCCGCCACCGCTGTTGGCGTCCGCCGCCTTGGCTTGTGCTGATGCTGGCGCTGGCGACGACGCAGCTGTCGCTGCCTTGCCCAACGCAGCATGACTTCCCGTATTGACCATCGCAGCAGCAGCCTGCGCGGCAGCCGGCGATAGAACCGGCTGAGTAACCGTTCGCTCGAGCTCGTCAGCGTCGAACGCAGCGCTGAATTCCCCCTCCGCCTCGGCACTGGAGTTGGCATTGTCACTCGCCGCCGCGGGGCTCGCCTCAGGTGCCTGCGAGTTAGTCTCAACCCGCGCAATCACCGTACCCTTCGACACCTTGTCGCCGGCCTTCAATAGCACCTCGGTAACGGTGCCCGCCGAAGTGGCCGGCACGTCCATTGATGCTTTGTCGGTCTCGAGCGTGACGAGCGGCGCGTCTACCTCGACGGCGTCGCCTTTTTTGACCAATACGTCAACAACCAGGATATCGACGAAGTTGCCGATATCAGGAACAACCAGATCTACGCGGCTCACGGTACCGCCTCCGTAAGTGCACGCGGATCAGCAAGCGTCTGCGCGAGGAATGTTGTGAAACGGGCAGCCGAGGCACCGTCGATGACGCGGTGATCGTATGACAACGATAGTGGCAGGATCAGACGAGGCACGAACGTACCGTCACGGAATACAGGCTTCATCGCCGAGCGCGAGACACCAAGAATGGCTACCTCGGGTGCATTGATGATCGGCGTGAATGCCGTTCCGCCGATGCCGCCAAGGCTGGAAATCGTAAAGCTGCCGCCCTGCATCTCTGCAACCGACAACTTACCGGCACGGGCCTTCTCGGAAAGCTCGCCGAGCTGCCGCGCGACCACGTAGATATCCTTGCGATTCGCATCGTGCACCACCGGCACCACGAGGCCGTTGGGCGTGTCCGCCGCGAATCCAACATGGATGTACTTCTTCAGGATCAGGTTCGCGCCGTTCGGATCGAGCGAGCTGTTGAACAGCGGGAATTCCTGCAGTGCCTTGACGCAGGCGCGCACGATGAATGCCAGCGGTGTGAGCTTGATGCCAGCCTGCAGCGCTTTCTGCTTCAGCTGGGTCCGCACTTCTTCGAGCTCGGTGATATCGGCTTCATCGAACTGAGTGACATGCGGAATGTTGACCCAACTGGCATGCAGGCGTGGGCCGGAGATCTTCTGGATACGCGACAGGGGCTTGGTCTCGACCGGCCCGAATAGCGAGAAGTCGACCACCGGAACCGCGGGCCACGATGAAGGAGCCCCTGTTCCGGGCGCGCTCTTCGCCCCAGCTGGGGCAGGCTTCGCGCCGGCGGCCACGGCTGCGGCAGGCTGCGCGCCCGCCGCCAGAAAGTTTTTGACGAATGCTTTGACGTCCTCGTGGGTGACGCGGCCCTTGAAGCCGCCGCCTTTGACCTGGGTCAGATCGACACCCAGCTCACGCGCAAACCGCCGTACGGACGGCCCGGCGTGTGCTCGCGAGAACCCGGGCTCGTTGATCGGCGGCAGGTCTGAGCGACCCGCGGCACCGTTTCCAGATTGCACAGCCGTTTTGCCCGAAGTGGCCGACGCTTGGCCCGACCCGGCAGATGGCTGCCCCGAAGGTGCGGCTGGCTGACCTCCCGCAACAGCGGTCCCAGCCGGCCCTGCAGCTGGTGTGGTAGCGCCCACGGCCGGCGCAGAACGACCGCCCCCGGCTGTGCCGGCTTTGGCAACCGCCTGAGCAGACGCGGACGCCGATTGGGCGGCCGCAGCTGCCCCCTGAGCGGGCGAAGGCGCTCCAGCCGACCCGCTGGCAGACCAGGCCCCAGCACGGGGAGAACTCGTCCCGGAAGAGCCGGAGCCAGATAAGCCGCCACCGCTAAGCGAACCCACCCCGCCCGAGCCAGAGCCAGATAGGCCTCCCCCGCCAGTTGAACCCGCCCCGGCCGAGCCTCCACCGCCCGGCGAACCCACGCCGCCCGAGCCAGCCCCACCGCCGGCAGAACCAGCACCGCCCGAACCGCCAGCGGCTGAGCCACCCGCAGTGCTCCCGCCTGCGCTTGCCTCTCCAGCAGACGCATCCGCGGCAGGTCCCTCCGACCGCACCGTGACAATCAGATCCCCAGGGGAGACCGTCGCGCCCTTGGTGATATGAATCTTCTCGACCACACCCCCAACGGTGGACGGAACGTCCATCGTCGCCTTCTCGGTTTCGAGAGTAACGAGCGGCGACTCCAGCTCGATCTTCTCACCGGGTTTGACGAGCACGTCGATGATGGCGACGTCCTTGAAGTTGCCCATATCGGGCACGCGTACTTCCACGAGGCCTGCAGCCGCATTCATGGCATAGCCTTCAGATTTTCCAGGGAACTGGCTTGGAGGGGTCGATGCCGAGCTTCTGCATCGCACCGATCACGGTGTTCTGATCGACCTTGCCTTCATCGGCAAGCGCCTTCAGTGCCGCGACGGCGATGTAGTTGCGGTCGACCTCGAAGTGTTTGCGCAGCGCAGCGCGCGAGTCCGACCGGCCGTAGCCGTCGGTACCCAATGTCACGTATCGGCCGCCAACCCACTCTCGGATTTGATCCGGCACCACGCGCATATAATCCGTCGCGGCGATGACAGGCCCTTCCCGGTCCTTCAACAGCTGCTCAACGTACGGGACGCGCGCGGGCTCGCCCGGATGCAACATGTTCCAACGCTCGATCTCGATCGCTTCGCGGCGCAGCTCGCTGAAGCTGGTCACGGAGAACACGTCAGCCGGTACTCCAAAGTCATTCTCGAGGATCTGGGCGGCGGCCTGTGCCTCACGCAATATCGTCCCTGATCCCAACAAGGTGGCGCGGACCTTGCCGCGGCCGCCGATCTGCAACAGGTAGGCGCCCTTGAGAATTCCGGCTTCCACGCCCTTCGGGATGGCGGGCTGCGCGTAGTTCTCGTTCATCACCGTGATGTAGTAGAAGATGTTTTCCTGATTGACGAACATGCGGCGCATGCCGTCATGGACGATCACGGCGAGCTCGTAGGCGAAGGTCGGGTCATACACGACGCAATTCGGTACGGTCGTGGCGACGAGCTGGCTGTGCCCGTCCTGATGCTGAAGTCCCTCTCCAGCAAGCGTCGTGCGCCCGGCCGTCGCGCCGAGCAGGAAGCCGCGCGCCTGGATGTCTCCAGCAGCCCAGATGAAATCCCCAACGCGCTGGAAGCCAAACATCGAATAGAAGATATAGAACGGCACCATGTTGATGCCGTGATTGCTGTAGGCAGTGCCCGCTGCAATCCAGGAGCAGAGCGCGCCCGCCTCGTTGATGCCCTCCTCGATCATCTGGCCCTTCTTGTCCTCGCGATAGGACATGAGGGTCTCCGCATCCTGCGGCGTGTACAGCTGCCCAACGGAGGAGTAGATGCCGATCTGACGGAACAGTCCTTCCATGCCGAAGGTCCGCGCCTCGTCAGGAACGATCGGCACGATGTTCTTGCCGATGTTCTTGTCCTTCAACAGCGTCGTCAGGATTCGGACGAACGCCATCGTCGTGGAAATCTCGCGCTCGCCGGTGCCTTCCAACAAGGGCCCGAACGTCTCGAGCGGCGGCACAACCAGCGGCGGTGCCTCCTTCCGCCTGAAAGGCAACGAGCCGCCCAGCGAAACGCGACGTTCGCGCATGTAGCGGACCTCGTCAGTGCTTTCCTCCGGCTTCCTGAAGGGCAAGCGCGCAATATCGTCGTCGCTGACGGGGATATTGAACCGGTCGCGGAACGCGCGCAGATCCTCTTCCGACAGCTTCTTCTGCTGGTGCGCGACCATCTGGCCTTCGCCGCCCTTGCCCAGGCCGAAGCCCTTGACGGTCTTCGCGAGAATGACAGTGGGCTGGCCCTTGTGGTTCGATGCCGCCGCGTACGCTGCGTAAACCTTGCGCGGATCGTGGCCACCGCGATTCAACCGCCAGATCTCTTCATCTGACATGTTGGCGACCATCGCCTTGAGCTCGGGATACTTGCCGAAGAAATTTTCGCGTGTGTACGCGCCACCCTTCGCCTTGAAGTTCTGATACTCGCCGTCGACGCACTCTTCCATCACACGGCGCAGCAGGCCGTGGTGATCCTTGGCCAACAACGGATCCCAGCGCGAGCCCCACAACACCTTGATCACGTTCCAACCGGCGCCGAGGAATGCAGCCTCGAGCTCCTGGATGATCTTGCCATTGCCACGCACCGGCCCGTCGAGCCGCTGCAGGTTGCAGTTGATGACGAAGATCAGGTTGTCAAGACCTTCGCGCACCGGCATCGTGAGCGCGCCCATCGATTCGGGCTCGTCCATCTCGCCGTCGCCCAGGAATGCCCACACCTTGCGGTCTGAAGGCTTGGCGAGGCCGCGATGCTCGAGGTAGCGGACGAAGCGCGCCTGGAAGATCGCCATCATCGGGCCCAGGCCCATGGACACGGTGGGGAACTGCCAGAAATCAGGCATCAGCCACGGATGTGGATAAGAGGACAGTCCGACACCCGGCCCGCCAGCTTCCTGCCGGAAGTGACGCAGCTGATCTTCAGTCAGGCGGCCATCGAGATAGGCACGCGCATAGATACCCGGGGATGAATGGCCCTGCATGAAGACCATGTCGCCCGGATGCTTCTCGGAGGCCGCGCGCCAGAAATGGTTGAATCCCACTTCGTACAAGGTCGCGGACGAGGCGTAGCTCGAAAGGTGTCCGCCATATTCGGATGACACGCGATTGGCCTGCACGACCATCGCCATGGCATTCCAACGGATGTAAGCCTCGATGCGGCGCTCGAGTGCACGGTTGCCGGGATACTCCGGCTCGCGTCCAGTGGGAATACTGTTGACGTACGCGGTGTTCGGCTTGAACGGCAGGTATGCGCCGCTCCTACGCGTGTAGTCGATGAGTCTTTCCAGGATGAAGTGAGCACGCTCCGGGCCGTGCGCCTTCAGCACCGAGTCAATGGACTCGAGCCACTCCTGAGTTTCAACGGGGTCGAGATCTTCCAGCTTGGGAATGTCGGTCATACGGTGTGCTCGAGCTTACTGCGCTGCTTCGCGCAACTAATGAGGGCGTCAGCCTCGGAGGTTGTCGCGGGCGTGCGATCGCAGCGGGGCGACCGCTCCTGGGGCAAAAATAAATTGTGGAAAATAGAATAAGATGCGCCGGCAGCAACGTACGTATGCGAGAGAATTCGCGCCCACAAAGCGGCGCAATGATCCGGGTTTCACTCGCGATGGTCAAGCAAGGTTCAGTGGCGGGGTTCAGTGTGAGCGCGAGTACATCGGCAAAGTCTCGGACCATGCGTACAAAGCGCCGTACGGGCGCCCATACAGCCCGGCTTGGCCCTCCGTCGCTGCTGCCAGCGGCAGACACGCCAAAGATCGCGCGCGGAACTGCCACCGAAGTCGCAGAACTCGACGCCATACTTGCAATCGTCCCCGACTCGCCTGCCAGGTCGCTCTTCGAGCAGTTGCCCGAGAGCGAGCGCTGGCAGGACCTCAACGCCAGGTCCCTCTCTACCTCCAAGACGGCCCCCCGCCCCGGTACGGTGCGTACCACAGTCCTCGCCAATCGCCGGCAGACACTTGCCGTACTGGGATACATAGGGGCGGAGGCGAGCACTTTCGAGAGGCTCGCGCTGGCCGGACGCATGCTCAAAGAGGTGTCCTCCAGATGCCCTGGCTCAATCGGCCTGATCGCACTGGGAGATGAGGCGGCGGCGCAGGGGAGCGTCGATGCGCTTCTGGCGGCGTCACTGGCGTCCGCTTTCCAAATGCCGGCGTTCCGCTCGGGCGGCAGCGAGGATGTCACCATCCAGCGCCTGGCTTTGTTGGACGCGGCGAAAGTTGATATCCCGTACGCTACCGCCGCCGCGCGTGGCACCAACCTCGTACGCTGGCTGACGGCGCTTCCGCCGAACATGCTCGACGCGCAGGGTTATCACGCCACCATCGCCAAGCTGGCAAAGGCCCACAAAGTCGGCTTCGAGTGGCTCGACGAGCAAGACTTGCGCCGGGCCGGGGCCAATGCCTTCCTGGCCGTCTCTGCGGCCAACGTGCGACGCGACGCCGGCATCGCGCACCTGACCTATCGTCCACCCGGGAACAAATCGCGCTCACCGGACATCGCGCTCGTGGGCAAGGGCATTTTGTTCGATACGGGCGGTGTCAACCTGAAGCCGCACCGTTCGATGCTCGACATGCACATCGACATGTCGGGCAGTGCCGTTGCGTTGGCAACATTGCTGGCGCTCGTTGAGTTGCAAGCGCCGCTCGCCGTCGATGCGTGGCTGGCCGTCACCGAGAATCAGATCGGACCCAACGCCTACCGCCCGCAGGAGGTTGTAAAGGCAGCCAACGGCGTCACCATCCAGGTCATTCACACCGACGCCGAAGGTCGGATGGTGTTGGCCGATACGCTCGCTCTCGCCGGAAAGACGCAGCCGCGGTTCATGATGGATTTCGCGACGCTCACGGGAGCCGCGGTGTATTCCCTCACCGAGCGCATGAGCGGCGTGCTCACGAACCGCCCCAAGCTTGCCGCAAAGCTGGTCGAAGCAGGTCGCACGAGCGGCGAGCGCGTGTGGAATTTTCCGTTCGACGCGGATTACGACACCGACCTGGAGAGCAAGGTTGCAGATGTCCTGCAGTGCAGTGCGGAGGGTGGTAAGGGCGATCACATCCTTGCGACGCGGTTCCTGAGCCGCTTCGTTCCGGAGGACATCGCGTGGGCGCACGTCGATCTGTCATCGGCGACCCGTACGGGTGGCCTTGGGCATATCAATACTGACATCACCGGGTTTGGGGTCCGGTATGCGCTCGAGCTCATTTTGAGGCATGACATCCTTGCCGATGTGGGACGCCGCAAGTGAGCTCGCTGGCATCCAGCACACTGACTATCCGCCGTCCCGACGACTGGCATCTGCACTTGCGGGACGGAGCCGCGCTGCGCGCTGTGCTGCCCTTCACGGCCGCACAATTCGCTCGCGCCATCGTGATGCCCAACCTTAAGCCGCCTGTCACGACAACCGCGCTGGCTCTTGCCTACAGGCAGCGAATTCTCGAAGCGCTAGCGCCTGGAGCGAAGTTCGAGCCGTTGATGACCTTGTACCTCACGGATCGCACGGACCCGGCGGAAGTTGATCGCGCCAAGGCCAGCGGCATCGTGCACGGATTCAAGCTCTACCCCGCGGGCGCCACTACGCATTCGGACGCCGGGGTTACCGACATTCGCAAGGTCGACGCGGTACTGGCTCGCATGGCCGAGTTGGGCGTGATCCTGCAGGTTCACGGCGAAGTAACCGACCCGACCGTGGACGTGTTTGATCGCGAAGCGCGCTTCATCGGTTCGGTGCTGGCACCCGTCATTGACAGGTTTTCCCAGTTACGCGTTGTGTTTGAACACATAACGACCCGCGAGGCAGTCGAGTTCGTGCGCCGCGCGCGGCCCGGTGTCGCGGCAACGATCACGCCGCAACACCTGCTGATGAATCGAAACGCGCTGTTTACCGGAGGGATCCGGCCTCACCACTACTGTCTGCCGGTCCTCAAGACCGAGCCGGATCGCCGCGCGCTCCTGGAAATTGTCGCGAGCGGTGACCCACGCTTCTTTCTGGGGACGGATAGTGCACCGCACGCCAGGCATACCAAAGAAGCGGCTTGCGGATGCGCGGGGATCTTCTCTGCACACGCCGCGATCGAGCTGTATGCGGAAGCCTTCGAGGCTGTCGGGGCACTTGGGAAGCTGCAGGGATTTGCGTCTGAGCATGGCGCAACGTTTTATCGGTTGCCATACAACGAGGACACGATCACCCTGACGAAAGAATCAT
>Ga0307511_10005131_pt1 | contig 13347 bp, 7 predicted proteins | sample 13_EM_MG_FD_200266 | JGI IMG/M metagenome (GOLD analysis project Ga0307511, IMG submission 200266) | Populus trichocarpa ectomycorrhiza microbial communities from riparian zone in the Pacific Northwest, United States - 13_EM | ecosystem: Host-associated > Plants > Roots > Unclassified | place...
TTAATAATAAAAAAAAATAAAAGGTAGACGACAAGAAAAAATATATATATGACGAGGCCAAGCATGCATATGCCTTGCTGTTTATTGTTTTTTTTAGCTTTTTATTTTTCCATCAAAAAAATTAATAGATTCACTTATTTTTTGATTTTGTAATAATTTTTAAATATTATTATAATTTTTTATTAATAATTTTTCTTTTAATTATTTTATATTCGATATGAAAATAATAATACTGATAATAAATTATTCATCAAAATTCATTTTTTTTTGTTTTTATTTTGAACATATTTTATTTATCCTTATGATTTTCTTATCTTTCAATCATATATAAAAAGGAAATAATATTTTATTTTAAAAAAAATATTTTAACAATGATAAAATATTTTTTATATAAGAACCAATAATTTCAGTTTAAAACATTGTGTTAGCTTTGATAAATAAAAGATACTTTGATAAAATATTTATTTTGATGAAAAAAAAATTCAAAATAATTATATTTTTTAATTCAATAATAATATCAAACGATTTCATCTATGTTTTTTTAAAAAAAATTAGAAGCGGGGACAACAAAAATACGTCAAAGGGCAAGGCGCCTCCATGCCCGATTAGTCTTAAACCATCTCAAACCCAAGTAATAACACGTGTCATATTAATTTGGAAAATTTCATGGACTGGGTTGAGGAGCAGATTGGGTCGGTGACAGTAAGCAAAGGCCAAGAGTTACAGTTTAACATGGTCAAAAGCCAGCCACCATGACTGTGCCAGCCCATTTCAGCTCACGAGCACCCTCCAGAACCCTCTGGTGTTCCCTCTGTTTTTTCCTGGAGCTCTCTCCATTTCGCTCCCCCTGGCATCTTCTACCGATCTCTTTTGCTCTCTCAAACTTTCCAATACATTGCGCACACCCCTATATATATATCGACAGCAAGCCTCCAATTTCACTTCAGACAGAAACAAACATAACACGAAAGGTAACAAGCTCAGCCCAAAACACGCACCCACACTTTCGAAACCAACCAAATTTTTTTGCTCTCGTTCCCTTTTTAACACTTTCTTGCTAAAACATCCATAATGGCATCAAAAACTGAAGGAAAGGCCATTGGGATTGATCTTGGCACAACCTACAGCTGTGTAGGCGTGTGGCAGAATGATCGTGTAGAGATCATAGCAAATGATCAAGGCAACAGAACCACTCCCTCTTATGTTGCCTTCACTGACACTGAACGCTTGATAGGTGATGCAGCTAAGAACCAGGTTGCGATGAACCCTCAAAACACTGTTTTTGATGCGAAAAGACTTATTGGCAGGCGTTTCTCTGACCCTTCAGTTCAGAGTGACATGAAGCACTGGCCTTTCAAGGTGGTTCCAGGCCCTGCTGACAAGCCTCTGATTGTGGTGCAGTATAAAGGTGAAGAGAAGAGGTTTTCAGCTGAAGAAATCTCTTCTATGGTGTTAACCAAGATGAAGGAGATTGCTGAGGCTTATCTTGGTCATGCTGTGAATAATGCTGTGGTTACTGTGCCTGCTTATTTCAATGACTCGCAAAGGCAGGCTACAAAGGATGCTGGAGCTATTGCAGGTCTGAATGTTTTGAGGATTATTAACGAGCCAACTGCTGCTGCCATTGCTTATGGTTTGGATAAGAAGGCGTCGAAGAGTGGCGAGCAAAACGTGCTTATTTTCGATCTTGGTGGTGGAACTTTTGATGTTTCTTTGTTGACAATTGAGGAGGGGATTTTTGAAGTGAAAGCTACTGCTGGTGATACTCATCTTGGAGGTGAGGATTTTGATAATAGGCTTGTTAATCATTTTGTTGCAGAGTTCAGGAGGAAGCACAAGAAGGATATTAGTGCCAACGCCAAAGCTCTGAGAAGGTTGAGGACTGCCTGCGAGAGGGCAAAGAGGACTTTGTCTTCGACCACTCAGACAACTATTGAGATTGATTCTCTCTATGAAGGTATTGATTTCTATTCTACAATCACAAGAGCAAGATTTGAAGAAATGAACATGGATTTATTTAGAAGGTGCATGGAACCTGTGGAGAAGTGTCTCCGTGATGCAAAGATTGATAAGAGCCACGTTCATGAAATTGTTCTTGTTGGGGGATCAACAAGGATTCCCAAAGTGCAGCAACTTCTGCAAGATTTCTTCAATGGTAAGGAACTCTGCAAGAGCATAAACCCTGACGAGGCTGTTGCTTATGGAGCTGCCGTCCAAGCTGCAATATTGAGTGGAGAGGGGAATGAGAAGGTTCAAGATTTACTTCTCCTTGATGTCACTCCTCTTAGCGTTGGCATTGAGACTGCTGGTGGTGTGATGACAGTCTTGATTCCAAGAAACACAACAATTCCCACCAAGAAAGAGCAAGTCTTCAGTACTTACTCTGATAACCAAACCAGTGTGCTCATTCAAGTGTATGAAGGTGAAAGGGCTCAAACCAAGGACAACAATCTTCTTGGCACATTTGAGCTTAAAGGAATCCCTCCAGCGCCTAGAGGTGTTCCGCAGATCAATGTATGCTTCGACATCGATGCAAATGGCATCTTGAATGTTTCTGCAGAAGATAAGGCTTCAGGAGTGAAGAATAAGATTACCATCACCAATGACAAGGGAAGACTGGGCAAGGATGATATTGAGAGAATGGTGCAAGAGGCAGAGAGATACAAAGCAGAGGATGAGAAAGTGAAGAAGAAGGTGGAGGCCAAGAATGCCCTGGAGAACTACGCTTACAATATGAGGAATACAGTGAGAGATGACAAGGTTGGTGGTAAGTTGGACCCGGCCGACAAGCAGAAGATTGAGAAGGAGATTGAGGAGACAATTGACTGGCTAGACAGGAACCAATTGGCAGAAGTAGATGAATTTGAGGACAAGTTGAAGGAGTTGGAGGGCTTATGCAATCCAATCATTTCAAAGATGTATCAAGGAGCTGGCGGTGATGTGCCAATGGGTGGCGGTGCCCAGATGCCAGGAGGTGGGTACAGCAAGGCTAGCTCTGGTGGTTCTGGAGCCGGGCCTAAGATTGAGGAGGTTGATTAAGGCTTGAAAGTACTCATTTTAAATGTTCTATTTTTATCGGCTCCTGTTACTCTGTCCTTGAATGTGCTTAAGTGATTCGAATGAGGCATGCTTAAGAATTAATGTTGTGAAAAATCATGCAGTGGAATCAATGATGATGTGTATTTAGATGTCTGATGAAATACAAGGAGTTGTTTAATTATCCATTCCCACTTCTCTTCATTTTCTTTTTCATTAATCTCTGATAGTTGGCTCCCAGCAGCAGAAAGATTGGCCTTCTGTCAACTACTAAGAGATTATACCAAAACACTTGTAAAATGCGAAGTATCGAATCTTTATATATCAACAGCTGCTTGGAAATTCTGTCAGGACTCGGGTCTGACTTGAAACTCTTAAAGCCTGAGAGAGAGGAATCCAATTCTGTGTCGTCCAAACTCTAAACTATCCAATATTTGAACCAAAATTGTCCAAGATGCCTAATGGTTCAACCCAGTCGTGATAAACTTTCTAATGCTGCTCCTTCTTTGATTGGATCAAGACGCCCTACATACCTACATGCATACATGTATATATGGCAACCTGAAAATCATTTCAAACATACAAAAAATACAGCAAAGCATCCAAATTCTTGATTTCAACCTGAAAACTATGGCAACCTGCTTTGATCAAATAAATGACAAAATCAACAAGATGGAGGGTATATGGAATCCAATCATTTCAAAGCAAGCTGCTGGTGGCAAAGGCTAGTTTGGAGCTGGTGCTGGTTAATTATAAGATTGAATGATGAGGCTTGAACTTCAGTCTCTGTCATTTTGCACCTTCTAATACTCTATCTTCGAGCTATGCTTTTGTTATTCTCTGTTGGTTTTTTTCTTCACTGATTAATTCCATGCATAGTTCTCCTAGTTTTAACGTTGTGTGAACATAAAATATACAGCGTGTTTGATGTTTTTCAGGGTATTGTTTGATGAAATTAAGGGCTTATAATACAGATGGAGTTTCGGTGTACTGAAGGATTCTATCATAAAGGTGTTCTATCGGGAGTGTTCCAAAATTGATGCAAAATGTTCTGAAAATATATATATGAATAATTCTTTTGAGAAAAAAAGTATTTAAATCAGTAAATTGTCGCTCCAGATTTCATAAAGTTGTCATATAAGCCCTCGAATTTTAAAAAGGTTGATAAATAGGGGCCCAGTTCCACAAATTTTCTAAAGTAAAATGAAGATTTCTCATAAATAAAGGAACTTTCTCAGTCGAAAGTAAAGAAAAAGTGGGCATCCAATTCTCCTGCGTCTTTATTCATCAAGCTCTGGCATGGGATGTTGTTGGTGTTCGGTAACGTTCTATTAGGCTGTGCTTATCAATATTTAGAGCAGCTAAATAGTATCTGATTAAATCTTATTATTATACTTTACAGGTATAAAATAATCAATGAACGATAAAAATATTTGAAAAAATATATTTCATTTATATTTGAAATAATTTATGAATTTTCAATCTTGCATGGTATTTTATTGTGAGATTAATTATGATAATGAGGAGAATTAGGTGATAAAAATAAGAATAAAACTGAGATTCTATATAAAATTAATGAAGAGGAACAAAAAAAAAGACGGTGCTATTCCATTCCAGAGATTTAACGCTACCACTTGATGAGCATCCTCACCTCACCATCCTGCTTTGCATGGGCCATTGTTTAATCTAAGTAAAATTTAACTAAACAAACGCTAAATAAATTGGATAAATATATAATGAAGAATATATATCAGATCTAATAAAAATATACTGGATTTGGGATTCTTGAGGGGAAAAAAAAACTATTGATAGATCCAAAAACCGAGAGAGAGACCTTCCCGGTCCATTTAGGGTGTGTTTATTTTTTAGATAGTTTTTGTAGTTATAATTTAAAAAAAAAAATTAGAAAAAATATTTTTAATTGTAGTTAGTTGGATTTAGATGTGTTTGTAGTTGAATGTGTTGCAAAAAATATGTATAAAATATTTGGATAAAATATTTTGGTTTTTTTACAAATAGTAAAAATGAGACCAGTAAGGAATATTTACAAAACTTAGTTAAAAAAAAAACATATAAAAACTACTGTACAAAACCTGCGTTTTAAACTCAATTTTTTAATAAGTTCCACAGCATAAAACTCAGTTTTATGCTATACCAAACATGTTGTTGTGTTTATTTTACCACTAATGTGAAAGTTAACGGAAAAAAACGCATTCTTAGTATGATTACAAGAGCATGCAAATTAAAAGAAATTTCGACATATAAAACCATACTAATATAACTTACTTGAGTGGATGAAATTGCACATAAAAAAGTTTAATGGCCGGAAAAAACATTTACGCAATGTTCGTATAATAAGTACACACCCAAGTAATCTCATTTCCCATCTGTTTATTTTGTCTTGTCCCTAGAACTCTCTCCCTGAAGCCTTCAACCCTATATAGCCTCTTTTGCCTATCAAAACAGGTAACCTCTATCCCCCAAGCCATCCTCCTCCACCTTTCCTCCCCCTCCTAAAGCATTTCAAAAGGAAAAGAAGAGAAATTGAGGAAAAGTTAAATGAAGGTTAAGTTTCTAGCTTGGACTTTCTCCATCTTCTTATGTAGCATGGCCCTTCATTGAGTTACATCCACGCCACAACATGAAGATTTCGACAAGCCAGAACCTCTTATGCAAGGACAAGTTCACGGTTGGAACTCGTTTTCGTTTATGGTAGTTCAAATCTGCTGCTTTCCTCTTTTAGGCCAGGGACACTAATTTTCTAGACTTATTGCACCTGCAGATCTAGAAGGCAAGATCGGTTTGTCTAGAGAAGGTGAAAGAAGAGAATACAAGGGAAAGCATGAGATTTTTCACTCAATAAAGGGACAGAAAGGAAAGGGGGCTTATGGCGGTGCAAATATTGTCCATCGGCCTAAGCACGGGGGAAGAAGTGATGCCTTATTGTCAGCAAAGGCTAGCAGCTTTGTGACAGCCACTATGTTGTGTGTGAGCTTGGCTTTCATTCTCATATTTCCTTTTCTATCACTCTAGATCTTACAAACTGGGCATATTTACGGATCCAAGATTATGATAGCTAGCCTGCTTTAGTCATGGCCCCTCATGCCTCATTTCTCAGTCAACCCCCAATTACATTTGGTAGCTTCACAGGCATCCTTGAAGTACATGGAAATTCTTGATTGATTACGGCCCTCGTTCCTCCTTTCTTTGGTTCCTGGTATTGGTTTTGTCATTTGTCATTAAGCAGTTGGAGTAGTGTTGCTAGTTTGTGGTTTTTCTTTCAGCATAATTATTTTTCATGTAGCATGACAAACGATCAAGTGTTGTCTTTGTCAATGACTGTCCTAGAATTGTCTTTCACCATCATGTTTGCACTGGACTTTACCATCTCAGTACTGAGCTTGTACTGGCGCATCGGCCAGCTTTCCTCCATGTGTTGTTTGTAATCAATATATTCAATTAGAGAAACAAAACAAACAGAAGAGGTCAACAGTTTTGCCATTGAAATATACTTGAAACAGTACCAGACCAAAACCAATGCCCGACTCTAGCAGGTGACAAGAGGCAAAGGGTTCAAAAACCAAAAGCTTTGGCAGATATATGATCTTTAAATGCTACGGCAAAAGAGACCACAAACGTGCAAACAGCACAGACAGCTCACAATCCCCTTACGTAATGTCGAAATGTGGTTGCCACTGTTATTAATGTATCAACCAACTAGTTTCCAATTGATGCTGTGGCATTCAACCATCTCAGTTATTACATCAAATTAGGTTGAATACAGTTCTGCTTCTCAAAGAGTCTTGATATGTGTACAACATAAGCCCTCGGTCAGGAGGGTATTATCCTTTGAAATAGTCTTGTTACATCAAACCATGTGTGAAAAAAATACTGTGAAAGATACATGGCCAACAAGAGAAAAAATGGTATACCTGAATTTTCCCGGCCTGGTTTTACTGAAAGGAGGACGAAAACCACGAGAGGATGATAGCCTTGGCTCATTCAGTTAAATGTCATATATGAACTTCTCAAATAGTTTCATATGTTGAGCTTGCAAAGATATGGCTACTGACATGCTCCCATCATTTGTTGGGCTGGGTAGGATGAATGATAAGCCCTCGTATGCGATCCCACCAGGCCCCATGAATATGGGTCTGCCCCAGCCAAAATCTGCATCGTGGATTGGCAGTCTAACCCAGCTAGTAATCCCAAGATTTGGGCACCGGAAACTATGGGCACCACGAACAAGGGCTGACAAGTCAGGCTGAAGCTCTAGATAATCAAGGGCTGACTTTAAATAATCGTTATCCATGCGAACCAATGCATCATGAATTTTTCCTGCAGCATACCATGTTGGCTTTGATTGCATTTCACCAGCTACAGCAATTGGTGTTGCTGTAAAGATCACATTGCCAAAGTAACCAGGAGGGAGTTGAGGTTGCCATCTTGACCGACCATCTGTGGCAATATATAACTTGGTCTCTTGATCATCAGGAAGTTCACGTGCTTTGCATGTTGATCTCCACACATGAGCCGCCAACATCTCATATGAACTATAACTAATATTGTTTCCATCTTCCTTTGCTTTGGCTTTGAGGGTGCTGAGCTGATCCCTAGACAACTTAAAAATGGAGACCGCCGTGCTCTCTGGTTTTGAGGTTTCAAGAACGGTTTTCATGGACGGTGGAGGCTGGTACTCAACGTGGTGGAATACAGGTTGAGGTGGATCTCTGGCACGGAGAAGGGTCCTGTCAATGAAGGGTGGAATGGTAAGGTCAAGTCCACGAGCCATATCTGACCATGTGTTCACGAAGTGAAGACCAGAAAACCCATCCGCTGCATGGTGTTGCATACCAACACCAAGTGAAACTCCTCCGCATTTGAAATAAGTCACCTGCAGAGAATCAACCAAAATCATGCTTATAGTGAGCTCATAATAGCACTACCTCAATCTGGAATTAAGTGATTGGTGGACTTGGCTAATCAAGTATCAGAATAAATGCAGGAGATTTCTATTTCATGCAGAATTCTTTATTCCAAAAAAGAACAACGCGAGTTAATTATTTTAATATCTTAAATGCATTCAGGAGCTTCAAAAAGTATGCCATCTAGAAGTTGAATCTTCTTGCTAATTTCTGCACATGTTGTAAGTTGGCCTGTCAATTCTGACTGGAGTCGGTCTTTATCACTTGCAAAATATAAAACAGCAACGTCTTCTTCATTTATTATGCTCAATTAGTGGATAACGTGGATGCATAAGGTAAATTTCATCAAAGTTCAATGGTAAAGAGATTTTCCAAAAAACCGTGGAAACAGAGCATGCATTCATGTTTGTTTGGAAAAATGAAGCCCATAAACCACTAGAGATAGATGAGCATAACCTTACCAAGCTAAACCAAATTTCTACATACTGAGTCTATATATTCAACACCAAAAAAAAAAACAATGGTCAGACTTGACCAGCTCTCTTGAGTGGAAATTTTCTCAACCACCTCCCTTTAATTTCTTATATTTTAGACCTTTCAGATGACACATCTTCTCAATATCCAGGTGCATGGCAAGATGAAGTACAATTACCAGAATTGCTCACTTCAAATCATGGAGTGAGTGATTACATCAACATAGCATCAATGCACGAGTGGACTCAGGTCATGTGATAATAACTTTTAAAGTTCCCACCGATGTATTTCTGTGGGGATCCTATCAAGCAAATGTGTGGTTGTTTACCATCACCTCAGTACTCTGTTCCGAACATCACAGCTGATAATTCCATGTGTGATACTATGTTTGTCACATGTAATCCTTATGAGGTCACATCAAAATGTATACTAAGACAGCCAAAGGTTAGGCTACCAATTAATGTCTCTCAAGTCATCTATCAAGCACTTATTTATGGAGTTGGGACAGCTGGTGTGCATTAAACTAGCAGGTAATATGATCTTAATACGGCTACAGACAACTGAAGTTTGGTGTACTGTACTAACCACTTCCCTCGATCATAAACTCGCCAAGCAACCTTAATTTATGCTATCTTTCAGTCTTGTTGTAGAGAATTCTAGACATTAGAATTTCAGGGTGGTTACTGTTGTTATTATTGTACGGAAACAAAATTTGATGCCATGTAATATCGAAATCATAAAAACTACAGTAAAAACCATAGATCCGTTGCTTCAGGATACCTTGACCTGGCATTTTATTCCTGGCTTAAATAAAGTGACAATCAAAAACCACTGGGTGACTTGAGGATTTTCAGTTCACAGCAGATCCCTCTTATATGTAGATTTTCCATCCTACCGCCATGGAAACTTCTCAGTTAAGTGGAATTTACTCAACTGTGCAGCTTTAAAGGACATGTATATTCATGGCTTCATAAGAAATCAGGCCTTGAAAAGGAGAATTTTAAGAGGTAAACTTCGCCGCAATTTATGCAAAATATTCAAGCTCAAAAATAAATCACTTGCACAGTGGCTCCATAGCTCAAAACATAAATAAGTCCCAAATTAGATGAAAAATAGAAATGGAAGATGCATACCTGCAGAACCAAAAGAGGATAGGTAGATATCCCGCCAGAGTAATCCACAGTAGGTATGAGCTGCTTGAGCTCCAAAGTGGGTGCAAAATCAGCAAAATCATCTATAACTGAGGTGGTCTCAGCCTCAACAAACAACACTCCCTCAGCATTGCAATTAATTTCAATGCGACCATCCTCATCTCTACGTAACCGTCCTGCCATGGGGTAGAATGGCACAAGGGCCTTACTCAAAGCCCCTTTGAGCACTTTTGCATCAAAGAAGTTTGGAGCACCTGTGGGCCTATAAAAATAGACACTTGGGGTGTGGAACCTTGGTACCACCAAGTCCACATTAGAATTCCACAGCCCCCTCCGGGGCGTCTCCTCCGCCGGCTGCACCATGGTTGACTCCTTCACGTTGATTATCATCTTTCTCCGCCCTAATGCTCTATCTATCCCACTCCCAGACCAAGTTCTCTGCAGTTGAAAGGCAAATTGTTACAAAACTTATAGTGGGTATCCTCTGAATGATGACTGTTACCCTTTCCAGCCCAAAACTGTTTGTGGACCCAAAGTTTCTCGGTGGGTTGCACAGTTATACGCAGCGGCTGGCATTAATAAATAATGAAAATGAAATCTTTTTGTTGTAGAATTATATCCGAAACATCAAAAAACAACATGAAGAAAAAAGAAAAGTAAAGGCCCTCTGCCCTTCTTAAATCTTAAAATGTGAAAATGACTCCATCAACATTACTGCTGAGCCAACACAAAAAGAACAGCAAATATATCTATCACCATCATTTAAAACACAGAATCAATGTGTCTAAACCTTTCCCGGTTAGATTTCTCTCATCCTTCCACCCTAACCCTTCCTTAACATAAATCATTTAAGGACACAGGTAAAAGAGTTACAAACCACCAAGGCCCGTGAAACTCTTCCCAAAGACACAAGGAGTTACATAAATCATTTAACTCGTGCATTTATCAGTCTAATTACGAGCTTAAAATACCTTGTCTAATTGCTTAGAAACCAAAAAAGATTAAGAAGAGACAGAGCTAAATTCACAAGAATTAATCAAGAAGAGCTAGCATACCTTTGAGAGGCTAGGAAGCAGAAAAGGAGAGATAAAATCTAAGACAAGAGAATGTGAACAGGTGTCGATGGAATTGAAACCTTGGAAATGGAGTTGGTGTAAGGACGTAGAGTTGGTGTAAGGACGTAGAAGGCCCTCCTTATAATAGTGATCCTGAAGTGTAAGGTGCCTGTTTCTCAAGGGAAGCAAAAATTATTAGTTTCCACCAACCCCCGCCTAATGGTGTTGATTATTCTGGCTTGTTTAGCGTGGTTGAACCAATATTTCGTTATTTTAAAAAATAAAAATTGTTTTAAATTAATTTTCTTATATTTTTAAATTATTTTAATGCACTAATATTGAAAATATTAAAAAAAATTAAAAAATATATATATTAATACATTTTAAAACAAAAACTACTTTTAAAAGCAATCTTTTCAAAGCATATCATTTCACCGTTGCCACGTCAACCAACAGCGATGCCACCGGTCAATCAGCTCACCCTGCGTTACCAACCTTGCTGCCTATAGAAATTATTATTTTCTAGTGCTTTGGAAAGTAGACCAGGTTGGTGAGCACCACTCTGCAAGCAACTCGGTGCGACTTGCAGGATACGTGTCCCCTGGGCTTCATGGGAGGGGTGACTTATTAGGGTAGCTAGCAAGTTATGGGATCGATTCTCTTTTAAAAATAATATTTAAAAAGTGTTTTTTTAATTATTTATTTATTTATTAAATTAATATCTTATTTCAATTTAAAATCTTCTTTATCAATTTATCATGCCAAACTGATTTTAACCATTATAGGCATGATATTACTTCCCGAGAAGTAATAAAATCTAGTTTTAAATCTTTAAATTCCATCAATTATACGATGCAGCTATAACGAGACAGTGAGCCCGTATATTCATGAATGAGTGTTTTGAGTGTTGGGAGAAAGAATGATCAAATGTTTATGTTTTTTTTTTTCATTCCGTGGTTCATGTAGTTGATAATAGGTTGTAGAGGACTTCACATCTATAAAATAATTATTTGTTATGGAATTTAAAGCCTTTTTAATAATAAAGTCTGTGATTTTATAATGAGTTTTAAATTTCAAAATAGATTGTTTCTTCTAAGCTATGTATAATAAATGCTCTAAAAAAATAGAGTATAAATATTTAAATAATATAAAAAGTATGAATGATTTATCTTAGTGGTTTAAAAAATATATATAACATTTGAATTTTGTCATGTTGTTTGAATAGAGAGGTTGAAACGTTAGTTTTTATTGATAGTATTAATGAGAGACAAATATCTCTTACACGGCATTAATAAATGTTAAAAGACATAAAAATAAATAAGCAAATTCTATTGATCTAATATGAAGCCTAATAATATTATCAACATCGTATATATTTAGACCTAAAATGATTTTAAACCCAAGAGGAATGGGTATGACAGCTTGCTAAACTTACATGTACTTGGGTTCAGAAAGACCACAATGGCTCAAAATGACGGAGCAAAACCAATTGATACTCATTCAAGGGTGTTAGGTCTAGCATCTTGACAACCCTGCATGTACTTAGGTTTGGCATGTAATTAAACTCAAAGGTGTGGGGTCTAGCATATCGTGTGGACTCAAGTGTATTTGGGCTCAACACAAACGGCTCAGCACGTAACTGAATCTAAGAATGTTAGGTCTGGCATTTCACCAAACCCACATATACTTGGGTTCAATGTATAGCTAAACTCAAGAATGTTGAGTTTGACATCTCACTAGACTCACGTATACTTAGACTCAGCGTGTAACCGAACTCAAGAATACCAAACTTGAAAGCAAGTTAAACTCATTTCATCTGGGCTTGATATTTTGAGAAGCCCTTGACATTCTCTAGGCATGTCATCTTGGACTTTTAAGTGCACGCGTGTGTATAAGACGACGTGGTTTAATAAAAGATACTTTCTTATGGAAAAAAATAATAAAAGGTTGTTTTTCGGCTTTTTAGAGATTGGTTGAAGTTTGTAATTTTAAGATGTTCGGTTGTGTAATAATAGTTATTTTTAAAAATATTTTTTGTTTTAAAAATATATTAAAATAATATTTTTTTTATTTTTAAAATTTATTCTTAACATCAATATATTAAAATGATTCAAAAATATAATAAATCAAAATTGAATTTTCAATAATTTCTTTAAAAAAACAGCATGTGTGTGTGTCGTCAGCCCTTTCCATACAAGGATATATTTGAACTCAAAACTGCGATCCTGGTATAAGGACGATGACGTCCTTGAAAATGTATATTAATGTAAAAAATAGCAGTGTTCTATATCAAGTATGTAATTAATCAACCATTAGGTGATCCAGTGGTAAGAACATGAGATTAAGAGATTTGCTACCCCTATGGTATCAGGTTCGAGCCTTGTGGTTGCTAATATGATGGCCACTGGAGGCTTACATGGTCGTTAACTTCAGGGCCCGTGGGATTAGTCGAGGTACACGCAAGCTAATCCGGACACCCACGTTAATAATACAAAAAAAAAGTATGTAATTAATCTGTATTATAATTTTTATAGAAAGAATAATAAAAAATGTTTGCAGATGAAATTTCATACGAGCAATCATTGAAAGCAAGAAGCGTGCATTGTTTGCAAGATTAATACTCTCAAATGATCGAAACATGTACATACATATATATATATATATATATATATATATATATATATATATATATATATATGATTGACA
>Ga0307511_10005132_pt1 | contig 13342 bp, 5 predicted proteins | sample 13_EM_MG_FD_200266 | JGI IMG/M metagenome (GOLD analysis project Ga0307511, IMG submission 200266) | Populus trichocarpa ectomycorrhiza microbial communities from riparian zone in the Pacific Northwest, United States - 13_EM | ecosystem: Host-associated > Plants > Roots > Unclassified | place...
TTAATACTATTAATAACAATAACAACATGCATGTGCTCATTGCTTTTTTTGTTTCTTGATCCCACGAGATTTTCCTACAAAACATGTAATCTTGGCTGTAAAGTACTGCCTTATGTGGAAAAGAAGCTGCGTACATGTCTAATTTATATATAAAGTGTTTGGTTGGAAAGATAAAAAAATATAAAAATAAATTTGTTTTTCAAACAATTTTAGAATTAAATTTTTATTTATTTTTTTTGTTTCAAGATAGTAATAAATTAATATAAAAAAACAACACATATCAGTTTGAACACCTAAAACATATCTCAAAGATTTGGATAAATCTATATATAATCTTAAATAATGCTAAAATCGATCTAAAAATCCAAAATCAACTCAAACCCGAACAACTTCTTGAACAATTACATGAAACTTCGGTGGCCGAAGGATTAAGATGTCTTGCGAGTACACAAACATTGTCATGTGATTCGCCGTTTATGTTGGTTTAATCAAACTATAATAATAGAGTATAAAAATCTTCGAATCTAGACGTGGTCTCAATTCTATGCACCGACTTTCTGCGCGCGAATTAAGAATGCAGGTACGCTTGCCGACCACAACAATTATTATTATCCTGCAATGCTAAAATGTTTTAAAAAACATTACGGTGTTTCTTTTATATATATATATAAACAATGGAGTATCTTCATTTTTAGTTCTTCTTTCCTCATATGAATTGTAAAGCGAGTCCCTTTATTGTTGATATGAATTGTAAAGCGAGTCCCTTTTTTTTTTTTTTACCATTTCCCCCCTTTCCTTTCCATTTCCTTTTGTTTTCCTTCTTCTTCTTTTTTCAATTTCATATTTAAACATTTTCTTGATTTTGAATTTGTCTTTATAATTTGTTTTGGTTTTTCTCGTAGCCCCAATCAATCAAATATATTGATGCATTAATATTAAAAAAATATCATCTTGAATTATTTTTTAAAATCTAAATCACACCTTTTATTACGTGTCGGGGTTGGATTTGGATCCACAAAGTCAAATGAGATATATTGGGGTAATTCGCATACAATTTAATTTAAAATCTAGATTAGATAATGAATTGGATTAAAAGGTTTTAAATTTGATTTGCAGATTAGATTTAATAATAATGCCAACAATTCTCCATAACCTAGATATTATTTTTACATTTATTTTTTTTATTTGACCTAAAACATAGTGCAACCTCTAAACTAGTACTCTATACTAGAAAACTTAGGTTGCAATGCGCCTCCTTCAGCGTAGTGTGATGTCACCCTTTTTTTATTTGCATTCTCCTCCTTTTTTTTATTATTTTTTTTTAATTTTATTCTTTAACATTTGTTTGATAAAAAATTCATCTTCATAAATTATTTTGATTTGTTTTTTATGAAGTTATCTTAGTCTCAAGCAAAAGTCCCGATAATTGATCTGTGCTTGATTTTACAAGTGTCTATTTTTGTTATTGTATAATTAAGTAATAAATAGTTTTAAAAAATAAGGTTCCTAAACCTAGTGGAGTTAATGACCCGAATCACGAACTTCATGGGTTAAGCCATGAAACCTAGATCAATCCAATATATTGTCTTCTTAATATTTTTTTTAAAAAATCATCTTGAATTTTTTTTTTAAAGCTAAACCAAGACTTTTATCAATTGTCAATTGTCAAGGTTGTTTTTGGATCCGTCAAATCAACCTAGTCGCGTTAAAATAACTTCTACATAATTTAATTTTAAACTTGGTTTATACTAGAAATCAAACAAAGATTTCAAGATTGACCTACCCATCATGATCAAGTTGCATATGAATTTAACATATTTTCTCACGGTTTTTTTTATGTTTTATTGGAGCCGCACTGTAACGCGGACATGTAATTTCCAAACCATGGAAATTTAAATGGAATGGGCAGAGAAAATGCCTGCCGACGAAGATTTGCTTTAGTTGCCGCAAGATTAATTATGATTTTAGGTGGGAAAATTTATATTCACGATAGCTAAAAAACTAGAATTGAAGCACCATAATATTATTGACAAGCTGAGTAGTAGATCCCTGGAAAGAGGTATTAAGAGTCTGTCTGGTTCCTGTTATACTGTGAAATCACAATTACTTCGTATTGCGAGGGTGATGTCGTGATGCTCGTTGCTGTAAAACTATACAGTGCTGATTCGAGTGTAGGCTGTTTAAGAAAACATCGATCATCAGTCCCAGTACTGATTTATTCCTTGAAGACGAGAGCCTAATTAAATTATGCATCGAAGAGAAGCAAAATGAGAACTTGGCCCAGTATGATCTGTAACTGTCGAGAACGGCCATAGTATTTATCTCTGGCACGTACGATTGCTTGTGAAGTAACAAAGTTTGCTACTTATACTTGGATGGCAAAATCAAACTCAGCTTCATGATCTACCACGTTCACATATCTATATATCTTGAAAACGTTAGCCATGATGATAGCTTGACATCTCACCAGTACGTACCCACCCTCAAGGAGTTTGCTTCATCTGCACACAATTCCTCTTTCTATTCAGATCTACAAAAACCTACTGAACAAGCAAAGGAACAAGTATCATAAAGAGGAAACGGAAAAGGAAGTGGGCTTCATTTTTCTAATCAAACATCCTTCTTTTTCTTAGTGTATCTACCAAGCAACCATTATCTGTGCATTGCTACTACAGGTTCGTTGATTTCCTGTTAAAAGTTTTTTTTTCCTTTAAATTAATATTTTTTAGATGTTGTTAGCTCATTATGCTTTATAAAAAATAAATTTTAAAAAATAAAAAAATATTATTTTAATGTATTTTCAAGTAAAAAGTACTTTTTAAAAAATAATCGTTACTATAATAATACTAAACATAATTAAATTATTCTTTGCTTAAAATTAAGTTCTAGATCTATATAGATCTAGATAGATTAGAACATTGAAGACACGATTAGAAGTTTTAGTGGTTCAAGTCTTTTGGAAGCAAAAGCTATAGAAGTCCATCTGTGCATACATTTCATACAAGCCATTTCGTTTCCTACAATAGCTACCGCTGCTCTCTGCTGCATTCCTTGAAGGCTTGCTTGAATGTTTTAAGGTATAGTCCATCTATACAAGATCCTACATGGTCCAATGCATTAATATGGGCTGGTTGGAGATTTCGGAGAAGAATCTGAGCACTGTTACTGAATCAAGGAATCGTTTCTTGGCGGGGGATAAAAAGGGTTACAGTTGCTTGAGTATACGATACAAGTTGAAGCATTTACTTTGTTACTTTGGTTTTGAAATGGCCATCTTTCTTTCTCTTTCGCTTTTCAGTGTAAAATGCCCCCCCTGATGATTTTGAAATCCCGATTCTATTGACGATTATTTACATCATTAATTATTACCATTGATTTTATTCAAGAAGCAAGATATATCAAGATTTGGCATGATTCTGTTCCATAAAGAGGAACAAATATATAGCAGATTTGCAGGAGTGCCAGCCATTGATATTTAAAAGGAGGCAAGGGAAGCCAACTCATGAAATTTCTTTCTTGCTGATGCAGAGGCCAGTCTTGATTCTACTCTCTTTTACTCGAAGCCTGTTAAAGAATTTCTGATATTCCTTCGGCAACTGGTAAGTGATTTCTTCGGCATTCTGGTCCTTGCATCCTTTTTATTATGAGAATTCTCTGTACGCAAATCGCACCATCAAATCAACCTGGAGGGATTCAACCAACTGGCATGTTTTGTTTTTTCTGAAATAAACACTTGAAAACACCTTATTATTATAAAATATATATTTTTTTAGATTTCTTTTATTTGTAATTATCAAAAAATACTTTAAAAAATATTAATTTAATAGTTTTTTGAATATTAAAAAACAACTTGAATAAAAAACAAACACTCTTTTATTTAAGAAAACATCTGGATCTTCTATCCTTTAATTCTCTGTCAAAAAAGACTAATTAATTTGTATGTTAAGCTTGAACTTTATTTGATTCGCTAACAGTAATATAAAACGGTCAGCAAATCAACGAACTTATGAACAAGATTTGAATTTCTTAAAGTGTTCTTCGTTGCACGTGTCAAGTAATCATAATCGGCCAGACAAAAGCCTTTGAATGAGTTCTTCAATAAAAGTTGAAAAGTAACGGCAAAATTAATCTAAACACGAATCCAACTCATAGATAATAAATAACAGTAGACAATACATTTTTATCAATTAATAAATAATTTATAAATATGTAAATTTTTTTATTATAAAAATAAAAAATAGAGTATAAATATTAAAAAAATTGATCCGCAATACGCGTTGCTGCCATCCATTTGTTTGTTAGATTGTCTGTTCTTGTAAGGCCACATGGCATCCGCCAAATTTGCCAGAAAGCTGCATACCGTGTCGTGAATACAGAGGTACACACATCACGTTGCCACATGCCCACATTACACAGCTTCAGCGCAGCATGCTTTCTAGTGTCTTCTTTCTTCTTTATTTTTCCAGTCATTTTAGTATTTATTTTGTGCGATGACTCCAAGTCTAGTCCCACCTTCTTTTGCCAGCTGGCTCCACTGAATTTATTTATTTATTGATTTAATTTGATTTGATTTCCTTTCACAATTATGTCTTGTATCGGTGCTAGCTGAGTGATCGCAACCTTTTCTTGCAAATAATGGCTTTTTTTAATTATTATTACTATTTATTTTGCTCCACTGAATTTCTTTTTGACTAGATGCCACCTTTCCTTGAAGTGGAAGGTTGATTTCACAAATCACATCCCACTTTTCACAAAGAAAGAAGGGCGACTTGGAGATCTCCAACCCTGCAGTTCACTTCGATCGGGTAAGCATGATAGCTAATTTAGTGCCTGTACTTTAGATTTCTTTTCATTTTAGTGCTTCTATTTTTTTTGTCCAAAACCTTGTAAAGGATTAGCATGATAAAAGTTAAAAAGCAAGAGAGCAAAGGAAAATCATTTAAATTAATTATCATGGAGAGTTTTTTTAATTATCATGTTTAGTAAATTTTAAGAGATTAAAAAAATTAAATCATTTAAATATTACTTTGAGATTTGGAATATTTGGAGAGAAAAATGCTCATTGCTATAAATTCATGCTGTAAAGCTGTTTCAATCATTTATATTGATATATCTAGGAGCATTCTAGTGCATTTTCTTGGTCCTGGGCTCAATTTTTTTAATGTAAATTATTGTTTAGTTATTGTGTTTTAGTCAATAATTAGATAATCTCTTCACTTAAAAAACATAGAACATAATTTATTTATTTATTCAAAAAGAAAACAATATAAAATTAATACATTTTCTAGTTTTTGAGTCTGAAAAGGCTTTCAGAATTTTAAGAAATGAATAAGTTTTCTTATTTTTCATTGGAAAAGAAAAACTAGAAAAAGAGAAAAGAAACTGAAAAAAAAGCTCTCTTTTCCCCATTGTCCCTCGCAAATCATAAACGAAGTTAAGAGGATAATCTATAAATTTTAAAAAGGAATTAATAGTTAACTCGATAAAGAGATTATAACTTATAAGTTATGTTTACAAAACCAAAAGGACCAATTTAAAGAATAATAAAAATATAGGGACTTAATAAATTAATTTACTATTAAAACATACTCTAAATGGTGTGGGGGAATCACTGTTCCCCCACACACATTTCACTGTGGATTATACAGTGATTCTTCTTCTTCTTCTTTTTTGGCTAACTTTTCCTTTTTTTTCATTTTTTTCCCTTTTTTTCAAATTTGTTGTTCAACTTTCCTATTTTTTCTTTTTTTTTCATTTATTTTTTTTTAAAATTATTTTTGTTGATTTTATCTTTTAAATATTGACCTGGTTAAAATTTTTTCTTTGTAATTTTTTTTCTTTAAAATACTGTGAATTGCTGTGATGTTTTTCCACATAGTTTTTCTATTTTATTTCTTTATTTTTTTAAATTATATTTGTCGATTTTTTTTAATATTGAGCTGATTGAGAATTTGGTTTTGTAATTTTTTTTCTTTAAAACATTGTTGATTGCTACAATGTTTCTCCGCATGGTTTTTTTTCTCCAAAATTATCTTTTTTTATTTTATTTTTTAATATTAAGCTGGTTAAAAATTACAGTTACAATATGTTAGGAAAGCACTGTAACTTTTTTTTGAAAATTATTGTTGATTGCTACAATGTTTTTTCCCACACGTTTTTTTTTATGTTTTTATAATGTTTTTTTCTAAAATTATCTTTGTCAATTTTATTTTTTAAATGTTAAGTTGGTTAAGAATTGCAATTACAAGTAAATACAAGTTTTTCCTCACAAAACACTATGGATTGATACAGTTTTTCCTCACATGGTTTTCTTCCAGTTTCTTTTGTGTTTTCTTTTTTTGTGATATTTTTTTTTTAAATTATCTTCGTCAATTTTATTTTTTTTAATATTGAGTTGGTTAGAATTTAACTTTGTAATAAAGCTTAATTATGTGGGGAAAACATTGTAGCTTTGCTCATAAAACATTGTGGATTGCTACGGTATCTCTCCACATGGTTTTTTGTTGTAACTTTTTTCAAATTATCTTTTTTAATGTTATTTTTTTAATATTGAGTTGTTTGTAAATTATAATTACAAGTCATTACAAATAAGGCTAAATCATGTAGGGAAGCGCTGTAGCTTTCATCACAAAACACTGTGAGTTGCTACAGTATTTCCAACATAATTTTTTTTCTTTTTTTGGTGTTTGTTTTGTTATTTTTTTTCTAAAATTGGTTCTGTCAATTTTTTTTTATTATTGAGCTGATTAAGAATTTAGCTTTGTAATGTTTTTCTTTAAAACACTGTGAATTGTTGCAGTGTTTTTCCATGTGATTTTTTTTATGATTTTTTTTTAAAATTATCTTTGTCGATTTTTTTTGAATATTGAGTTGGTTAAGAATTATAATTACAGTAAAACTAAATCATATGAGGAAAGCGTTGTAGTGTTTTGTGAAATCATATGAGGAAAGCGTTGTAGTTTTTCTCACAAAACACTGTGGATTGCTACAATATTTCTCTAAATGGTTTTTTATTTTATTTTATTGGAAAAAACGCTATAGTTTTCCTCACAAAACATTGTCAATTGCTACAACATTTTTTCTCATGGGTTTTTTCCTTCCAAAATTATCTTTGTTGGTTTTTTTTTTAATATTAAGTTGGTAGAGAATTTAGCTTTGTAATTTTTTTTCTTTTTATTAACTAAAAAGTTAAATCATGTGGCGAAAACACTGTATTTTTCCTCACAAAACACGGTAAATTTCTATAAATTATTTTGTTCAGTCTCTAAGTTTTTGATCACCAACACAACTTTTTTTTTCGTCATGAAATATTTACTCTATCATACCTTTAATTTCTATTACTTATCTAGCGCTGGTTTATAATTATAATACTATTAAATATATTTGTTTTATAAGTCCGCGGCAACACGCGGGCATGTTATCTCGTTGTTATTATTCACGGTTGAGATTACACTGTTCTCCTTATTTGAACTTTTGTAGAGTAACAAAAAGAACACGGGCCCCACTCATTTTCTTTTTGTAAGATTCAGTAGTCAATTGCTCCTCCAATAACTACCATTCAAACTGCCCACACCATAAAGGAAGGCACGAGAAGCGCGTGATATTAAATACAACTTTTTTTTCAAAAAAACCCTAATTATTGGAGGACTAAGTGCAATAATTTTTGTTTTTAAGTGTTTTTTGAAAATATATTTGTTTTGAAAAAATATTAAATTAATTCTAATTTTAATAATTTTATGTGCTGGTTTTTTTAAAATAATATATTAATAAACACCCTGCAACACAATACTCGACACCTCTTAATTAACTAGTTTAAAACTCAATTTTTACAAGTTGCAAGTGTAAGCTATTGCATGCCTGGCAAGTTGTGAAAAAAAATAAATCAATGGCATTTTTTTTTTATTTTTTTAATAAGAGGTGTCTTGGAGATGTAAAATCAGAATTTGATCACGTATAGTTTACATTAGATATTTAACTTGTTCTTCAACACTGATTAAATATTGTTTTTCCAAAAAAAATTGTATATATAGTTTTTTTGACACATTTTTGTAATTAAAAAAATTCTAAGCAAAAATTAAAAAAATATATATACATACATGTAATTAAATAAATTAGAAACTATGTTTGTTAAAAAAAAAAACAGATGTAAATCAAAATATTTAATCTCGTAAGACGTGACATTTACTTGGTTGTGTTTGCTAATTTTCTTTATTAAAATAACTCTTTTATTTAATTAAATGATAATAGAAATAGATACACACATTAAATTGATTGAATGAATAAAAGGGGAAAAAATTATCATGTAAGGCTACACATATTATAAATATTATCTGAAAATAAATACATTTAATTTTAAAAACAAAGTTCATCTATACAAAAGATAAAAAAATATATATAGATAAATAAAAAAACCTCTTCAAAAATTAAATGCATACAAGATAACTAAAAATAATCATAATTTAAAAGAGGCTCTCTAAACAAAATAAAAAAGAGAATTAGTAGTAATCTAAATATAAATAAAAAATAATTTTAAAAAAACACATATAAACAAGATTAGGTTTGTTTTTATTGGTAAATTCAAGGTAAAAAAAAAAACTCTAATGTGAGCTCCCCTCATTAATTAAAATGAACAATTTGACATAAATTTCAAATATTTTGATGGCGGAATTAGTACCAACAAAATGTTTTTCTTATTACGTAGATTTCAGTAACATTTTCACATTAGAGATAAAAAAAATAATAAAAATGAAGTTTGAGATTAAAATTAATTTTTTCTTTTAATTTGAAAACAAAAAGGATTTGATATTTATAATTTAAAAAATATAGGGATTACAATAAATATTCTAGCCTAACTTTTTAAAATCACTCATTCTCTACATGGTTTTTATTTTGATCCCAGTCTTTTAATTTTATTTTTTCCCAACAAATTGTTAAATTATTTGGTTAAATAAGGGTCAAATTAAAAAATAAAAAAAAAATATGATATTGTGAACAATGTTTGTTCACAGTGTCGTGTGAGGTACCGGATACACAGTATATTTTGCACAGTAACATTTTAGTTTTTTAGTTAATACTCCAAAACGGCATTAAAAGATATGCTAGCACCGGCTATAACCGGTCACTTGTATTTCTAGTCAATATCTCTCTCGGTAAAGGTTCCTTTAAAAAGACATTCTTACCATTTTTAAATAACTGATGTTATTCTTGTGGCAAAAACGCCTTGAATTTATTTAAAAATATATTTAAATAATATTTTATTTTTAAATTTATTTTTGATATAATATATTAAAACATCTGAAAACATATAAAAAAATTAATTTAAAATAAAAAAAATTTAAAATTTTTTAAAACAAAGAAATAAACGGATTCTGCATGAGCCCAATTTTTTCATCTTTCACGACATTTGAATGAAAAAAAATTGCGAAACCGATTATAGCCTGTTCATTTTCATCCTTCAGTACCACGCAGTAATAACTGCGTTATAAAGACATTCTACTGCTGCTATTTTAATGTTTTTTTTTTTCTTCTTTCACAGGCGTTTCTACCAAGAAAGGAGGAGGAGAAAACAAGTAAGCCAAGCGCTTTTTTTACCCCCTCTCCGTCTCTGTCACACAGTTAGATTTATGTATTCATTTTCTTTTCCAATTTTCCGTGCGTTCCACTCCCAAGCCGTGTTCACTGAGAAAATATAATTAATTAATAATAATAATAAAAAAAAATCAAAACACACCTCGTTTTTTCTCGTGATTTCCAAGAAAAAAATGGCTTAGCCGCTTAGGATACCTTTTTCAGTACAGGAAATGACTTTCATTTTTCAAATATTTAAATCAAGAAGAAAAAAAAACAATAGCGAGAGGGTTCGGTTTAAGGATTTTTTTAAATGATTTTTCAAATCGCATTATCGAGGCAGACAGAACTCTCATGTTATTTATTTTCTTGGAGTCCAGAAAATGCTCTCTGATTTTGCCTTGTTTTAAAAAAGAAACGGTTTTTTGATTTTAATGGTGGAAAAAGGAATCGAAGTGAGGTAATTTTCGTAACGGTGCCATCTCTCCTGCGACAGAAATAACTGAATGACAAGTTTGTTCAAAAGCTCGCCGTATAGAAGACGGCGAGATGATTTGGAAGCCGGAGAAAGTCGTTCTACTGGCTTTGATGTCGACGACGGCGACTCGTCGGATCCTTTTGATATCCCCAGCACCAAAAACGCCTCCATCGGCCGCCTCCGCCGATGGCGGGTACGAACTCGAATCTCTCTGTTTTATTTTTTATATTATTTTCCGTTTTTTAGGGATGGTGATTAGTTTTTAGTAATTAGGGAAAGTAATCTTGTATTAATGAAAATAACAGTGTGTATATTTTATTTTATTTTGTTTGTTTTGAGTAGGCTATTAATGAAAATAGCAGTGTGTATATTTTATTTTGTTTGTTTTAAGTAGGCTATTAATGAAAATAATAGTGTGTATATTTTATTTTATTTTGTTTATTTTAAGTAGGTTATTAATGAAAATAATAGTTAATTAATCACATCTTTTTTATTTAATCTTTGAAGTTCTATTTTTTTAAAAAAAATTAATGTAAATGTGGATTTTGTAGCAAGCTGCGCTTGTACTTAATGCTTCTAGAAGATTCCGGTATACATTGGACTTGAAAAAGGAAGAAGAGAAACAGCAAATATTAAGGAAGATAAGAGCACATGCTCAAGCTATACGGGTAAATAACGCTTTGGATTTTTTTTTGAATTGCAGGAGGTTATGTTTTGTTAATTTATGTTTCTTTTTTGGATTTGATTAGGCCGCATATCTTTTCAAAGAAGCGGGGAAAAGAGTAAATGGTACCCTTTTTTTTGCTCCTTTACTATCCTTAATGCGGCTTGCTTGCGATTTTGTAACAACAGTATGACATGTTTTAATTAGGCTGCAACGATGGTTATGTTTGATTTTTTTTCTTATGGATGAATGATTACCATTATATGTTTTCACTATCTATTTGAGTTCTTGTTTCAATTACTTCGACTAGGGTGGTTGTTAATTTCCTTTTTCATCACTCTTTCACTAACTTCTGTTTGTATTTGTTGCGTTCCTTTTCGTTTGCTGTATTTAGCAGTATTGCATATCATTTCTTTGTTCAAAATCTCAGATATGCTGTTTGGTCTTTTAATCATTTCTTTGTTTCATTTTTTCCTCATGTTTCTTTTTTGTTCACTCAATAGTTCAAGTGAGGGCATCGTATCCTTCTAGAAATCTCAGGCATTCCTTTTTCTTGGTCTTATTTATTTTTTATTTGTATTCCATGTTTCTCATTTTAATTGAAGGTTACTCTGGTGTAGTGGTACTGCAGCAGTTTTGAAGTTATGTATTGTGTATTGTGTATAATAGATCGATTTCATGTTCATCTTTTGGTGTGTTAGTTGAATGGGTATTTTATGATTTCTGTTTTTGTCTGAGATGTTCAGTGCCCTACAGGCTTTTAATTGTGTTCTTGTCACAAGTAGCATGGTTCTGAATGTTGTACCATGCTGGTTGTATGTGAACCAACTGGAATTTGTGCTTGACAGGAACCGCAGAATTACACATTCTGCCACCCCCAGTTGGTGATTTTGGAATTAGCCAAGATCAACTTTCTACAATCACGAGAGATCATAATCATAATGCTTTGGAGGAAATTGGTGGGGTAAGTCTACCACAAGTATTTCTCATTGATTTTATGTATTGTTTTACTGTTCTTATCTTACATTCCTTTTCTTGTTATATATATGCACCAGGTAAAAGGAGTTGCAGATGCCTTAAAAACTAATACAGAGAAGGGAATTTATGGAGATGATGCTGATTTACTGAAACGGAAGAATGCATTTGGATCAAATACATATCCTCAGAAAAAAGGAAGGAGTTTTTGGGTAACTTCTTTTGCAAATTCGTACTCAAGTGCCATTGCTTAGTTTTTCTTTATTACCTTCCTGTTTCTCCATCTACTTCTTTGAACCAAAAAAATAAAAAGAAAAAACATTAAATTTAATTTGGTGCTTTCTGTAGATGTTCCTTTGGGAAGCTTGGCAAGATCTTACTTTAATCATATTGATGATAGCTGCAGTGGCTTCTTTGGTGCTGGGCATAAAGACAGAGGTGAGTTTCTGCAGGGCATGACTGATTGTGCCATCATTAGATGACAGTATAAATCAGAAGAATGCTTCACTCAGAGGTTTCAATGAATTGATTTGTTCAACTTCTGACAACATGATCCTCACTTCTTGGAAGTGAATAAATTTTGGTTTCCTTGTGCTTACATTATATACGTTGTAATAATCTGGTCTGCTTTGGGAAATAACACTGATGGTTGATTAAGAAAAAGAATCATGTGCATGTGTCCACACAGATATAAACGCTGGTTCTGTCATGTAAATGTATAAGCACACAAAATGAAGATGGCATTGGTGCATGAAAATACTGGAAAATTGCCACTGAGTTCACATAGTTTCTTGGATGTGAACTCCATGTCAATTTGCGTGCTATATGTTTCTAATGGTTTCTTGACCTGCATCCTATCAATAAATTTTTGTTTACTTAGTCATAGTGTCTTGGATTTTTTCTTCCAGGGTATTAAGGAAGGATGGTATGATGGGGCCAGCATTGCCTTTGCAGTTATCCTTGTCATTGTTGTGACAGGTATGGAGATACATGTATAGTGCTTTATGTATTTGAATTGGGAAAAATAATATTTGGATAGAGTAGCAAATTTGGGGATCTCCATTGCTTATTATTATTATTTTTTTAATCTCAGGATAATACCCATATGATTCAGTTTAATGTTAAGTTAGTCAAATCTATTTGGTCTTATGCTGAAAGTCCTAAAACTGTGGCAGGTCTTGTATGATGATGCCTGGTGCCTTGTGACATGTTTGTGTTGTGTTCCTTGCATTTCTTTCTATTGATCTGTTGCTGAACGCATGTGTGTTGAATTTACGAAACATTTCCAATAGTAATCATAAAACCGTTGCTAACTGCAGACATTGGAAATAGAAGAGCAGCTAAATAGTGACAATATTGCATATTTAACAGAACTACCAGTGATGCGGAAGTGAACAAAAAATGGAGATACATTTAATTCCATTGATATATATATATATATATATTTGTGAATGCCATGTGTTATTCCCTTATAACACTAGTATTTCCTGTCTTCAAATACTTATGTGGTATAATAAGTTAATAACGCTTTAACTCTTGAGCAGCTATAAAGTGCTATACTTTTTCAGTACTAGCAGAATATTTTTATGCTCTACCAGCTTGTTCTGCACTTATCATTTATCATGTTAGTCTTTATTCATTTGTTTGGGAAGATCAAA
>Ga0307511_10005133_pt1 | contig 13341 bp, 17 predicted proteins | sample 13_EM_MG_FD_200266 | JGI IMG/M metagenome (GOLD analysis project Ga0307511, IMG submission 200266) | Populus trichocarpa ectomycorrhiza microbial communities from riparian zone in the Pacific Northwest, United States - 13_EM | ecosystem: Host-associated > Plants > Roots > Unclassified | place...
AGTTGGTCGTCCGAGACCCTACTCCTGGCCCTACCATGTCAGAGGGGGTCAGAATGTGCACATTTTCGTCCATCAAAAGGTGCCTCCTTCCAGAAGCGGCGCCGCTGACGCGGCGGTGAGGATATTTGGCGCCCACATTTGCTTCCTGGCCAAATTTGGCCACTGGGAGAAAGTAGTGGTCTTAAGGTGACCTGCACCATAGACACGATGGTGAACGAGAGTAACGTCAGAACACGTCTAACCCCTTATTTGGCTTTTGCTTTTCTTCATCTTTGGTCATCCGTTTGGCGTTTTTCAGGATTTTTGGGTCCCGGTTTTGATGGGTTTACGAAATACATTGTATCAGTATGTTCCTTTCTATTTTTTCCGCCTTTCCTTACGAAACGGTTGAAGAAAGCGAGTAAGATCCTGATGCCTCGTATGGGAGAAGACGCGTTACGACGTTGTCTTGCCTGTGCTCTGGAAGAACCTCGTGACCGCCAATTTGACATCGATCACTCCTGCAGCGCCCCAGCCTTGGGCTTACGGTGGCATACCCTCTGGGCTTCCTAGAACACCCGGCTTGCGAGAGTTGGGTACTAGTCCGACAAGAGACGAGCTCACGAGGAGTACGAGCAATGCACCAAAGGCGCGGGTCAATTCTTTTTGGTTTGAAGCGGAAAACGGAGACATCATACATGGTCTTACACGAAAACTGTTACCTCACCTCATCGATCCGACAAACGCAACCTTCCAAGTCTCCCAGCGGAAAACTGGGAAACGAAAAGAAGCAAAGAATAGCTCAAACTCCTTACGTTTCGTCCTCAGCCGCGGCCTTCTTCTTCTTGACCTTCTTCTCTCGCAGAGGCTTCGCCAGCAGTTCCTTGAGCTCCTCATCCTCGAGTTCATTCTCAGTCTTGACGAGCTCAGGCTTGTACCATGACGGTGGGGAAGTGAGCAGAAGAGGCCCGGCAGGGAGCAGGGCGATAGTGAAGTGGAACCCAGCGACGAATGTGTTTGCTGGTGTGTAACTAATGCGAGAAGGGTCAGAATACGCGTGGTCGCACGGAGTTGAAGATTTGGACCCACATGACTTCGTATGGCTTGACGAGTCCGTGTTGAACGGCCTCTTGCAGTCCGAGCCTGGCCTTCTTTTCGTCTTCCAGGACTCGGATGTTGAAAGGGAATGCGCCAGCCTTCTTCTGCACCTCGGAGAAGACGGCACGAGATGTCTTCATCTTGAGTTGGTATGTAATAGTTGAGTCCTTTTGGTAAATCGTCGTTCGGGATTCTTCCAATCGAGCCTATTATGTATATTGGGATCAGAGACCGTTTGAAAGGCACCGATTGATCGTCGAAGAACTTTCTCGCACCTTGCCATCATCTCCAGAACTCACGAGGATATCAATTCCCCAAACTTCACCCTCAGCGAACGTAACCGCCTCGAACTCTTTCTTCTGGGCTTCCGATGGGTTCAGTACGATCCTCTTCTTCCCATCGATTACATTTTGCTCTTGCTGACACGAGAGCATGCCTGTGGAATGGATGAGCCAAGGAAATCGAGGTTGATTCCATCGCACGACCAACCTTCAACGGGTTTACATCCCCAAGTGGCAGCGACCTTGTTTACTGCATCCGTAACAGCCCAGTTTTTGTTTCCAACCTTGACTAACCTCATCGCAGCCTCGGCAGCTGTGTAAGCAGCCTTCAAGACATCTGCTCGTCTGCCCGTGACGGGCTTTTCTGGAGTTGCACCAACGACGATTGTCTCTGCTGTTACGGCGGCGAAGCCGTCAATATGGGCACCGATGTGGACCTTCACGACGTCATCTTTCGCCAGGATTTGTGATGATAACGGATCGGAACTATTTTACCACGTCCGGAAATTCCTAATGGTTAGTCTTCTTACTGGAAGGGACTGATTACTGTGTACTCACGCGAGGGGGGAGAAGTGGGCGACGCAGTTGTTCACGCTGATGGATGTGGGGAAGGCGAGACCTGAGATCGAGACCAGATCTCTTGAGAACATTCGGACGGAGGCGTACAGTACTCCAGAAACTCACCTTTCGAGACCTTGACGCCTTTGACCGATTTATTCCACACTGCTCCGGTACCCTGCTCGATGAGCTTGTCTCCCTCGAGACAGATGTCGAGAATTTTAGCGCCCTCTAAGCATAGAGGAAGGATCTTCTTCACGGCATTGTTGACAATTTCCGCAGCCAACTATATATCGTGAAGATGATCAAAGCACAGCGGTGGTGCGAAATAGCGAGAATGGATCAACAATAAAGTCAGTAATTTTTCGCCTCACTCGACGGCGAGGCGGTTCGCATCCCCTGAGGTCAGACATACCTTGTACTTGGTCACGAAATCGTCGGCCGCTTTGGTGGGGGACTCGGCGGGTTTGGGGGGGTCAGGCATCGGAGAGGGAGGGGCAATGGGTTGGTAGGTGAAGATCGTAGTCGCGGGTAGATTTTGATAAACTCGAGATCGGGTCCGGGGAGTCGAGATCAAGTCAACGGCAATAGCCGATCAACCCAATTCGTGCGACCGCATCGAGCAACTCCAGCCTTGCATGCGCAATCGAGCGGGCTATCAGGATGTGGGCAGACTCTCCGCACACCAACCATAATACGGAGGGTGTTGAGGGCTACAAGGTGGAGATCCAACAAATACTCAGTACCCTCAACGCACAGAACACATCCCCCGATGAAAACGTGGCGAGCGAAAGTACCGACTCCGTGGGCTCACCCACAACTTCCACAGCCGAGGGTGGTACGGTGTTAACTCTTCCACGATTCGGTTCTCCTTCTCAATCGCGACACTCCAGCCATCTGGCGTTTAATCAAACGCGCCTTCACTCTTCCCGACCGCTCCTCCTTGATCGAGGCCGTCTTTTCGAGTAAGGATGGGAGTAAGGTGGTTCGCGGCCTCCACGAGGATGACGCCCAGTCCTTCGTCGACGTGATAGACGAGGTACGTTTCACTCCGCCCATCATAGCAAAATCCCGGGATCGAAATTGACACCTACATTCTGTACACCAGGCACTGTTGAACACACCCGACCTTTCACCGCCGATCCGAAGGGAGTGCCTTAAATCGATGTACAGGACATGCGGCCGTCACGCACTCCTTCCTACCGCCATGAAGGTTGTGGCTCAGTATGACCGAACGGGCGGCGCGCTGTACAGGGGTGGGTTCGCGGACGTGTGGAAGGGGGACCATTGCGGCCGGGAAGTCGCAGTGAAGGTTATAAGAACATACGCAAAGGGAGACTTACGGAAGGTCGTTGGTGTGAGTCGCTGGCTGTGCAATCTACCTACGTGTCAGTGAACTGACTTAACTCTATGCAGAGGTTCTGCAAGGAGGTCGTGACGTGGAGGACCCTTCGACACCCAAATATCTTGCCGTTAATTGGCGTTATGATGACCGAGAGTCAGTTCGCAATGATATCGGACTGGATGGAGAACGGAAACATCAATGAATTCGTGAAGGCTAACCCCGAAGCGGACAAGTTTGGGCTTGTATGTCTTCCGCTACCATCTCCCTTGGACGTTCCTGGACGATCAAATAACCTCTCCAGCTGGGAGAAGTCGCTACAGGGTTGATCTACATTCATAGCCAAGGGATGGTCCACGGGGATCTCAAAGGGGTGCGTTCTGATCGCCTGAGTTATCCTCCTATCTCACCAAGCTTACATATCAAGGCCAACATCCTGATCGACCAAGCCGGTCACGCCCGCCTTGCAGATTTCGGTCTCCTGACGGTCCTCTCGGACCCTGCAAACCTCTTGTCCTCGAGTTCGTACACCCAGGGCGGTACAGCCCGATGGATGAGTCCAGAGCTCATTAATCCACAGAAATTTGGGTTTGAGAATAGCTGCCCAACGAAATCTTCAGATTGTTATGCTCTTGGGATGGTCATATACGAGACTATCAGTGGGCGCTTGCCGTTCCACAGATACACTGACCTGACTGTTTTCGTGAAGGTATTGGAGGGTGAGAGTCCCCTTCGAGAGGCTCGCTTCGCGGATAGTTTATGGGAGATGTTGGAGCTGTGCTGGGAACCTCGACCGGAAGCCCGTCCAAGCATCGAATATGTCCTCCATCACCTGGAGAAGTCTTCACAGTCTGGGGAGTCGATGCCGTCTTCTTCAGAGCTTAATGGAGAAGTGGACGAGGGTGGCTGGGACTCAGGGAGCGATTCTTCCGGTGCGTTTTCATCCCCTGTTGACATTCCATGGTCTCAGCGTGTTCCGTTCGCTCATACGTTTTACTCCGGTACAGCATCAGCATACAACCAACCCTCGGGCTCTATCCTCACTGCAGACTTCACCACCTCCTCAGACCTTATCTATCCCAAGTCCAATATGACACCGCTACAGCGCGAAGTCGCCAATCTACGCGCCAAGGCGTCGCTGGCCGACACGGAACGGCGGAGGTTCAAGGAAGAGAAGCAGTGGGCGTTATCACAGGGGAACTCTGCCCGTGCAGAACAAATGGGCTGGCAGGTAAAACGGTACACAGCTTTGGTGGATAATTTTCACAAAGAGGCAGACGCCAAACTGCTAGGGGGTGTGTTGTTCTTCCTCGCGTTCTCCACGATTAGTATCTCACCACGTCTTTGTTGTCAGCATCTGGGCTCAGTCTCCAACAGTCAAACCCGCGCTACCCGCTGGGTTTCTTATCTGCTGCCCCTCCCCCCGTCCAAATACACACACACCCGGGGCTGACTGAAGAGTGGGACGAGACTTACTTGACCGTGTTGGGTGCACAGGATTTGGGACAGCTGAGAGAATTACTGGCGCGTAGCATCCCAGAGGTGGTCATGCCCCTCGATTCGACGCCTCCCCTTTCGCAAGCCGTGATCCTGGTATTGGTGCACCGTCTTGCGGCCGCGATTGGCGAGATTCAGTCTCCGGATGAGACGTTCCGAAGCACATCACGGTGGTTGTGGAGGGCAGCGTCGGTGTTGGACCCGTCTGATCCAACTATCTCCTCATACGTGCCGAGGGTTTTGCCAACTACACAGGAGACATTGGACTCAGCAAAACAACGACTGGTGACCCTCCCTGGTGGTCCCCAGATTGTCGATGCTGCTAGAACGATCACGGACGTTCAGGAGATACTCGGTAGACACCATCCAAACACAGTAACGAAACCCTGGACCCTCCCAACGGGCTGGGCCCTTATACCTACTGCCCCTCAGGCCCCCCACTCTGTCCCCCCTCCTCCCGTAAAGGCGCCGGGAGTAGGTCTACCGCCCTCCAGTTCTGACGACTGGGAGGAAGTGGCTCTGCGGCCTCCACCCCCGGGGCCCCGTCGTCCTAGGACTAGAAGTACGACTCGAGGCGGAAAGTGATAACGAACCAGTGCATCCTGTATACGACTCGAGTTCCGTAATCATGCGACCTTGCTCTATAATACATCCAACGCTTGTATGACGCCATCTTGAAATTGCCCCCAATCGTAATATATGACCATACGGCGATGAAGGGGTCCTGAGCCGGTCTTACAGACCATCGACACCTCCGTGCCCACTTTAGCGGAATGATTCAGGGACAAGGGATAAACCCGGTAGACGAGGTGTATAAACGCTGGAAATACAACGGACTACCGCCGTACTGCGGCAGACAACGGGGGTTTCTACTTCGGAGATGAGCTCAGGGCTGGTGCCCCCCAGCGGGCACGACCGGCAGATGGTATTATTGTAATCGCGATGCCCACGAACGACCTCCGATATCCCAAATTTGGTGATGTACTGGAGGTTGCACGAACCGCTCACCCCATTCTGGAGAACGGCTTCACGATCGTTGATATCCTCCTCTTCAGGAAGGTGGACGACCGACAGATCTATTCTCTCCAGAGTCTGGACGACGATAGGTGCAGTAGGCGATTATCCCGATGACGCCTTGCAAAGGGCCCCGCTCGAGATATCAGATTGTAGGGCAACAGAACGCCCCGTCCAGATTCAATTTCGAGAGACGGTGTACCATCTTGTTGGTTTTGACGCGAAAACCCGACGACCCCATTTTTAAGGTTATCTCTTGCAGTACTGAGATATATGGTTAATTGGTGACTATCCGTAGGGCAACACCGTGAACACAAGAATATGGGCGAATATCTGTGGACTCTTTACGCAAGGCATGCCCGCGAGTCACGCCTTGCGCGCGTTCGGGCCAAAATACTTCAGATAGTAGTGTAAAGGGAGATCAGTACATGATAGGTAGACATGGTGATTAACAAGGGTAAGACTGTAAAACTACGTGTAGATGTATCAAGTATATCGAGCAAAGCAAGGAGGATTTACGAGATACATGACATAGGTGTATGGTACAGGACGTAGGTAGGGGTCAACGTCAACGTCATGGCCCATACGCAAGCGATGTAAGGGAAACGTAGCGGCGTCGTGAGTGAGCATGGGGCAAGGCTACCGAGGGTCGGAAGCCTTCCAGCTCAGGAACGTTCGGATGTGCCGACACACGTTATGGTCCGGCTCGTCCGAGTCGGCGTACTCGATTTCCCCACACCGCTTTCGCCACACCTTGTAGTCGGGTGTGTGGTTATCAGGCGGGGATGGTAGCGAGAAGGCGGCCGTTACGATGCTACGGATGTCTATTCGGTCCAACATATCACTGCGAGTGGGTTTCGTGGTGAGTTCGGAAATATACGAGGCCATTGGAGGCAGGGCTTACTTCACCCAATTTTCCCAATGGAATTCAAACTCATCGCGCGCTGTGTTTGATTTGATGTTCCTCTCTTTCTTAGAGATCGTGACATCAGACACTGTTGAGGACTTGCTGTATAATGCCTGGTATCGTTCCCAGATGGCGTCCTTGCATGCAATGATCATGTGCACTTGTCGGGCCAGCTGTAGAGGGGCGACCGATTCAGGCAGAGGGTACGAAATCGAATGGGTTCCCTGGCTTATAGTGGCCCCATTGGCACCGTTTAAAATTTGAAACCCAGTCGGAGAGTCAGAGCGTCCGAGCGGCCGGGGTAGTCCGCCCAGGGGGGTGTTTGGAGGGAGGTTTAATTGTAGCGGGGGTTGGGGAGCGACGTGTGCGAATATTGAGTTTAGGTAAAACGGGAGGATGGAAACAGGCGGAGCGATAAAGTGGTGGTTTAGCATGTCTTTCCAGGAGTCACATATTCGCCGGTGATCCCTCGCGCTAATTTTGTTTTCGTACTGGGTGGGTGATGGAGGAGATTGTGTTTCTATGTCGCCGATGCTAGGGTTGGGGATAAGGAGGTTCAGACGATCGCGAGGCCGACCCGAGACTCGAGTCATTACGCTCGCTTGACTACTACCCGGCATCGAGTCCGATGAGCTTGTTGTCGACAACAGAATGGAATCTGTCAGACCAGGGTAGGGCGCCGGCCCACAGGGAAACGTTAGATCATCTTCGGTTATCTACACATATCAGTCGTTGAGACATGAGAGATCAATACGAATATTTACCTCAAGCAAGCCTCCCGGCTTTAATACTCGATGCACCTCCTACGTAACAAGTGTGAAGGAGATTGAAACGTGATGGCGTGTGAGCGTACCCACCTCCAACAGATCCTGCCACTACGAGAATGTCGTCAGTTTGGACTGACACGATCAATCATGGGACACGAAACCTTGTACCTTATCCTCCGGAACAGCAAGGCCGATGTACCGGATTCGCACGAAGTCAAAAGAACTGGAAGCGAAGTCGAGGGCGTTTAAACTGGCGAGGAAGGTATCAGCCCACAAGTGGAATAAACGAGGAGAACAAAGAATCCGTACAAATTTACGTGGACCCAGTCAATCCGCGAGGAGAGGTCCATATGACCACTACGAGCGAGATCCGGTTGGATTTCCCTGATGTCGACACCGACGAAGGATGACCGCTAAATGGGGATATCACGAAACAGGTAAATCCCGTTAGCAACAAGCGCAGACAGCCAAATGCGCGGAGAAACACCCACTGGCCACTGCTTCGCTGCCTCTATGCACCAGAGACCAGTTCCGCAACCAAGATCGAGAACGTGCTCAGGTGGGGTGGGAAAGTCGTAGACTGTTAGCCGACCGAACATCCTGACGAAGACCATGTGGTCCCAGTTGTCGCTGCGCCGGGGACAGTAAACGGAGTGCACGGCGTTTCGATAGGCCTGGGGACACACTCACAAATCCTGGAGCTGACGGTTGTAGACGAGAGGATATGCGACCTTTGAAGAGCGCATCTTACGGCCAGCCGCAGCGGGGGTTGGCTCGGGGATCGTCCTCTCTGGCATCGTATGGGCGGGCGGAAAGAATCAAACGGGGTGGTAAAAGTTGTGGATTTTCATAACCGCTGCTTAAATAAGGGTTGGCAAACGGGAAAGCCTCCGCTTCCAGCGTCCGACCACCACCATCTTATTTCTTTTAATTTCCTTTTTGCCGACGGTCACTGCCTCCCCTCTTCGTACACGTCACGTGGAGCGCCCGCTATATCCTCCCTTCCTCCCACAGCAACAACATGAACGCCCTCTCCAGAACGAGAGCGGCAGCTCGCCTCCTCAAGTCGCCTCCACCTTCGGCCGCCGTCCCTGCAGTTCTCAGGACTTACGCGTCTCAAGCCCAGGAAGCAGACCCTCAACTTGCCGACTATCCCCGATTACCCTGGGTCTCGCGCCAGAGGTTACCCCCCAAGGGTTGGTGGGATCCCCAGATGCGCCGTAACTTCGGAGACACCGTATGTCTTTCCCATGCCAAGTTTAAGCTCAGGGCAATGGTCAAAGTTGTGTTTTAGTACCATGAAAATGAAGATATCCTTGGCATGTGGGGTCCGGACGCGGCCCCACTCCCTCCGAACGTCGCCCTCCGCTGGTTCTCGATGGCAGTCGCAAGCTTCGTCTCTTTTGGTTTCCTGGCAAAATACGCTCTAGTCCCGGATAGACCGGCTATCCCAAGAGAGTATCCTTTCTCCGGTTTGGTTACCGAACTGGGCGGGCTAGAGGAGAACCAGGTATGCCGTTCTCCTTCCCGATGATCATCAATTCGCCCTGTTTTCAATCCCTTTCTCTCGTTTCATCTTATCCGACTCGACACCCGACGCTAATCCTCTCTTTTTTCATCTCTTCGCCTCTTCATAGGCTAGACCGGAAAGTGATGACGGGTCAGAGTAAACAGCGGACATGTACACTGCCGGCGCGGCTCTCGCGCCAGCCCCGCGACTGAAGCACCCCCGTTCCTAGAAATGACCACTTCCTTTGATCTGGATTGTGTTCCGATCCACGGCCTCTATCCCGCCACTGCGTGCCCCCAACTTTTCCAAATTAGAACACCGTCAACTGCCGTCAGCCACATTGCAAGCCCTTTACCCTGTTGTCCGCTTGGGTTGGGGGCCTAGAAACTAACGACAAAGGCGCATACAGCCACACATCGTGCAATCACCTTAATGAAATGATCTCTCGGCCTCCAGACCCATAGAAAGCGACATTGTTGTGTATATAATCCCCCTACTATTACCAACTGGGTCGCGACCCACTTGAACTAACCTAATCAAGGGTTGTCAAGCGGCTTATCCGTCGCGTTCCTGGTCAGAGACTTTCGCTCCCACATCCGTATTTGTGTTGGCCTTCTTGCGGGTTGGTTTCGGGCGAGGGCGGGCGGGGACGGAAGTAACCTCATCAACGCCGCCATGTTCGTCATCGTATTCGTCGCTGTCGTTAGCCCGCTTCTTTCGTTTTGTCGAACGAGAACTGGTCGGGGTGGTACCCTTCGAGGGATTTCGAGCCTTGCGTTTTTCACCTCCAGTTCCCCGTTTTATGGGTGCCGCCGTCTTCGTTATCGGTCTTGACGTCTTCCTTGCCATTGATCCCGATCCCGTCTCACGTTCCCAATGATCATCAGACCCATCGACATCGAGGCCCTTTCCAAACTCTTCTGGTAGGTCCCCACTCGTGTCCAATTCTTCCATGGATTGGTCTCCCGAACGGTCCGAGTCCAAAAGAGTTGACGCACCCCCTTTTGCGTTCGTCCGGGATCGCTTCCTCTGTTCTTCCCTGTAATCCGTGACGACCTTCTGGAGTCTCTTGCTCGTGTAGGCCTGTCGTTTACGTGCAATCGCTGACCCTCCCACACTCCCAATGGAGTCGCCGAAATAAGTGTCCAGGTTCGACTGCTTATTGGCAGCGGCAGCGGCGCCGCGTTTGTTAACCCGTTGGATAACTGGTAATAGGAGCTCGTCAGATTTTTGTTGGCTCCACCCGAGTTCCTCTCGTAACATTCTGTAATCAGTAAACCAAGCCAAGCGAGGCGCGAATAGGACAAACAAACACCACATCGGTCGAATGAAGGAATATAAAGTGAAACGCGCATGACCAAGGGTAGAGAGAAAAGGGCCGGAACATTATCAAAGGACAGCGCCGGAAATTCAGTGGATTCAATATAACGTAGAATGAGACGACAAAGGCTGTACGCACCCGCGGAGTCCGTCCAAGTCTGGCAAACCCCATTTAAACGGCTCCTCAGAACTGTCAACCGTCGGGTAGTAGTAAGCGTCCCTCTATACAATCGTGCGGATCCCCACGGACCACGGACGACAAGCGGCGGGTGGATTTCAAAAACCAAGGATCCGGGTGACAAGGATACAGTCCACGTAAACGGTGAGGGAGGCGCGTAACGTCACCGCACCACATAACACATCCGCGTGGACGTCAAACAAAAAGACGATCGAAGCAATGAGCAGGGGGCGACCGCATGGAATAGGATCCAAAGCGCAGAAGGCGATCAGAAGGAACGAGGTAGAGGCGCCAAACGGAACCCGCACCCAAAATGAATTCGTGCGAGGGAGAAGAAGGTTGGGGAGGGTGGAAACGAAGGAGTGGTAGAGTTAGTTTTGATAGGTGAAGTGAATAGGTGTGAGAATGCGTACGAACGGAGATCCGGGAATGTACGTACCACTGCAGGGTTTGGCCAATCCTCCCCAATGTAGAGTGCCTTGAACTTCTTTTTCTAGAGTTCCGAAGGGTGTGGGTATGACCGGGATGATAAGACTCAGAATACCAAAGGGGACATTGGGTGAACGCAAAACAACGGAAAACAAAAGGGGATGCGACACGGGGATCACGATCGAAGGAAGCGCGCCGCGGGGGAGAACACCCGATTGGGATCCAGCGCGACCGGCTGAGACCGTTGGACCGCGTGGGAATCGTACACTGGAGTCCAGAACGCCTCCTGCGGGAGTAAAACAAGAAGGGAAAATATCTCCGTGGTCCCCGGACCCGAAAGTCCGAACCCAACATTGTGATCCTTGGTTGGGTAACGCGCCCGTTGCAAAAGCCGAGATAACAAGAGGACAGAAACAGGGAGGGAGCACTCACAAACGATTTCCTGAACTTACTGACTCCCTTATCCTTCTTGTCTCGACCGCTCTGTACTCTCCTCCACCACTCTGCGAATCTCTCGAGACCATCATCGCCCGGAAACTCCTTCACCAGCTCCATGGCCACAACAGGTCCAACCCCCGTCAGTCCGTCAGTGTAATCACTCCCAAGTAAATACGCCAGCCGAACCAAGGTTCCACGATCCAGCCCAAGTTCACGAACGAGGTCAGATGAGAGGAAGCATTCGACCGTCTTGCTCTGGTTAAACATGTTCCGAAACACACGATTCCCGCCGAAGAGGAAGACGTCGGAATCGTCCGTTATGATTCCTTCAACGAGCCCCAGATGAACGAGTTCGGCGCATTGCGCTTCGGCTTCCATTGGAGCCGTGATGTAGGGTATCCCAAACAGTCTCAGCATCATCTAAAGAAGGCAGGATCAAATCCACATCCAAAATGATAAGCTTGGACGGCGGATGCCCGAGGCTCACCATGATCTGAGCGATCATCTGGCCCGTTATATCCTCCGAGTCCCTCATGGCTGCCTTCTGCTCCTTCCGCAATCCGTTGATCTCCTGTTCGATCTCCTTCCTGACGTCATCTAGATCCCGACCCTTCACCTGGGACATCCACCGAGCGAATTCACCCGCTTCGGCGTCGGCGTCCATTTCATGAGCTGCGTCGAAAGCCTCTTGCTCTTGGTCCTGTTCGCCTGGGGGCCCTTGGTCGAAAGATTCGTCTGGGTCGAGGAGGCCGCGCGAACGATCGAGGGCCATCCCGGATGTTGAAGGACCTGCCTCACCCCCTGATGGGCGAGGTCGTGGGGAAGGAGAACGGGACCAATCTGAAATTGGTACCTCTTCTTCGTCTCCTCCATCCGCACCTTCCTCAGCGCGCTCGAGGGGGAAGGTCTCCGCAACAGCAGCAGGTATGGCAGTTGGAGGAAGTTGGAAACTCGGTGCGGGTTCGGACTGGACTGAGGACTTTGGATCACGAGAAGGAACTAATGGAGACGCAGGGACGACTTCAACCTCCTCCATATCCTCATCTTCGTCTGATTGAGGGTGAGGCGAGGACCTCACCTTCATCGATTCTCCTACCGCCTCTCGGGGTACAACAACTTCAGCATCAGCATACTCAAGGCCAGGTGATTCCTCCCTGAGTAGCTCCCGAGCTGTTCCTATCTCCTCTTGTACTTGGGGGTTCTCAGCTCGGAACGCTTTCCTCTTCTCAGCGAAGATCTTCTGGAATTCTGCGAACCTCTTCGCTACCACATCCTCGACGCCGATCGCTAATGGTGTTTCCACAGGGTTGGTTACCAGGGCTGAGTGTGGGTTGACGAGGGACTTTGGAGGCCCTAGGGCGGGCTGTGTCTCGGGGGTGGGTGGGCGATTTTCCATGGGTTGCGGGATCGAGACTTCTTCCATGTCGTCATCTTCATCGCTTTCGTCCTTGTCACCGGTACCACTTTCGCTGTGGGTGTCCGGAGGTCGGTCCAGGGTCGGATTCGCGACTGGATTCTGTCTCGACCTCATTGGAGAGACAGATGAAGCACCCGTGGCAAATATGACGGTCCCGCGCGCGGAGTCGGAAGGGATACGAGTAGATAGTGGCTTCCTTGCCCCCGCAATGGACAACTGAGTCTCCAGTCGACTGGGAGAGGTGAACTCGTCCTCGTCATCGGTCGCAGATTTGTCATTGTTATCCTTGTTGGTCCGCCGGGGAGGTTTAACAGGCGTTTCTAGAAGGGGTGCGTGCGCTAATGGTCGAGGGTCGGAAATTCTCCTGGAGTGGTGCTGCGACTCGAGAGACTCGGCGATGGCGATCGACATTTGAACATCCTCCTCCAGCTCTCCATCAAAATCTTCCCACTCGTCCCCTTCACTTTCGCTGACAACTTGGGGAATAGCATCATCTTCTTCGTCAGGAACGAACAGCGGTACCTCGGTCGTTTTAGTTCTTGACCTTGATCCTGATGGCCGACGCGGGAAAATACCGGACCTGAGCTTCACGGGAGAAGAGCGACT
>Ga0307511_10005134_pt1 | contig 13341 bp, 10 predicted proteins | sample 13_EM_MG_FD_200266 | JGI IMG/M metagenome (GOLD analysis project Ga0307511, IMG submission 200266) | Populus trichocarpa ectomycorrhiza microbial communities from riparian zone in the Pacific Northwest, United States - 13_EM | ecosystem: Host-associated > Plants > Roots > Unclassified | place...
AATAGCTTTAAAAAATAGGGATGAAAATGAATTTTCCAAGAAAATTCTAAAGAATCACCTTGTTACACGTGTGTTTCACTTCAGTCCTTTAACTTTCAATGAGACCCTCACAACCAAACAAACATGTAATTAGGTTTCAATTTGAGCTTAATTGTGCAAAATATAAGATTAAGTTGCATAATTTAATTAATATTTATCGGATAGATAACTGCTTTGTATCTGGCACACCGCAATCTCTATTCTCTACCGGTGGCGAGGCCACCACTATCACCCCCTGATTGGTCCCGGATTGCAAGCCATCATGTGCATGAGACCTGATGACATCAATGTGTGTAGGAAGTACCTAATGCGTGCTATTTGAAGGTTATTTGTTTTCTTTACTTATTTTTTTTATTTTGATTGTTAATATATTAAAATATTTTTTTTTTAATATTAATTCATTATAATAATATAAAAAAGATATTAATTTAAAATAACGGCAACACTACAAAAACAAACACCGCCCCCCAGATACATCGTTGAGACTTAATTTCTCCGGCGAGAAACAAACATTGACTGGAAAGAAAATGGCAAAAAGAAATTAAGCTAAAAAATAAACAAAATGGATCATTTAGTGAAGTTTTGGATAATCCCACGAGGTTCCGTGGCCTTAGCAGCAGGAGCCGGTTCCACACTTGGCGATGGGGTGACTGGCTGTCCCAGAAGTTCAGCTGGCAAATCAGGTATTCCCTTCAAATAGAAAGTGTAAAACAACTTGAAAGGAAACACAAGTTGCTGCAACTTGACCTGTCCATACACACCCTCAAAGATTCCAGACCCACCAGTCACAGCTAGGTAGGTATCCTCATAGGTCAGGTATGCTCCTTGTACTGACATGTGACCATAATCACCAAAGTAGAAGCTGTATATTGCCTCATATCTATCACCTTTCTTTTCTGGCACATTTTGGATTAGTACACAGAGACCAGAAGTTATACCTAGCCGTTTCTGTAAGTCTCCAGAGTAAAGCTTGTTGGTTAAAGGCACAAGGTCACCGAGAGAGTTTTGGGGTTTTTGACTCAGTTTTAAAAAGGCTGGGCTGCCTCTGTCTCGCTCGTTGATTTCATACACATTTAGCTCTTGAGCTTTAGCTAAAAAAGAGAAAATCACTTCATCAATCAAGTAATATAAGCAAGATCATTGTTTTTAAAGCGAATTATATTGTTGAAGTAGTTTAACTTACTTAGTTTTGGAGATACTGGAGGGGACCTAGGCTTCTTGTTGAAGAAGAAAGCTCTGGTGGTGAAGCCCTTGGAGCTTCTTTTTGTTGAGAAATGATCTTGATCATGAGTTGCTTTGGAGAGTTTGAGGTGTTGAATTGCAAAGGCTTGTGAGTGAGTGAAACCCAATTGTTGTTGGGATTGGAAGCGAGATTGGGATCCTGGGTTAGAGAGTTTGAGAGAAGAGATTAGCTTGAGAGAGCTTGTAGAGGCCATTGATGATGCCGGTGAATCGGTGATGATAGAAAGATAGATAGAGTAGAGAGTGCCAAGAATCAAGATTGGCAGCTCAAACTATGTAGAAATGGTACATAGATAGAAGATTTTTCAAATATTTCATGTCGAACACGTGGGGATTTTATTTTTATTTTTATTTTTTTCGTGGAAAGTGGAGAAGTGGAGCTGGGCCGCATGTGAACGATCGTCATGTGGAAAGATCAAAATCATTTAATTAAATTTCGTGGAGGGTGCCTCTCATTTGGCCTATGGTAGCAATAAACTTGCAAGCAGCTCATTTCTATGAACATGGTCGGTTGGTAGCTTGGATGGAGCTTCCTCTTCCCTCTACAAGAACAAGACAGTCGTTTAGTAATTCCATTAATGGCTTCAAAAAAAAAAAAAAACAATAAGCAATTTCAGAGCTTATAAATACCATTTCAGATGAGGTATCTAATGCCATCTTTAGTGCTTCATTTCCTCAAGAGAATATACCAATGGGATCCTTGGTTACAAAACACCCACTTGCAAATTGGTGCATGTCCACCCCATTAGTGCACAAGAAGAGCTAGGGTTAATTCGTTGACTATTCACCCACCCAGATTCAGGCATCACGGATTCCACACGAGGCAGGTAGGTGTTTCCAGGAAGTTACGGGTCAACACAATCGGACGGAGTAAAAAACGTGAAAGAAGTCTCTATTCCATGTCCTAGTCAATTAAATAAAATAAACTCCACTCCCCTGTCCAAAAGAAAACAACTATCGTGCTTGTCTCTAGTAGAGACTCGTGCGCCGTCTCAGAGACTAAGGTTCGAGAGAAATCAACATAGATAGATAGCATAAGCCTCAACAACAGTATAAATACCTGGACCTACAATCATAGTTGGCCCAGAACTAATTAAAATAAATACACAGGAAAGAAAAAAAACAACCATGCTTGTCTTGTGACACTTGTCATCGAAAAAATCTTCCTTGCCTTGTAATTTTTTGGTTCGACCCTGAGGGCAAATCCTATATTCAGACAGTTTAACTTTTAAGAATACATCCCCACCTGTTCCTTGCCACAATAATGACATCGGCAAATGCTGGCCGTCATCGACTCAATAGATTCGAATCTAACCAGCATGCCCCATGATCAGATCAAATGGAGGGACGGCAGGCAACGAATGAAGTGAACTAAAGACGAGACCATATATCCTACTATAGTTTGAACTACAAAGAAAAAGTACACGAACGTAGAATCAGAATTACCTAAATCAATGATATAGTTGCCAAAAATAGAAGAAGAAGAAGAAGAGGTCATTCAAGAATAGTATAAGCATGTCTCAGGTATAGCAGAACTTGTCCAGCAGCCATTAATGGAAGTCTGGTTTCTTCTATCTACTTTCCTAATCCATAAACTATAACCTGACTCGCATTGTTTGCCTTAGTCCTTAGGAATTGAACCTCTCAAATCAAGATTTGCTTCTTTACCAATCTAGAATGATTAAATTTCAAGCATTAGAGGAACCCACATGTATAAAACCAGAATTGGATCCTACAGTATCTACTTCAAAAAATGTGAGGAAAAGATATTGGGGCCGAAAATATAATAAATTACAATGATTTAACACTTTGTCAAAATTTCCGCACCAGTTCTAGTAATTAAAATGGTATGCTCAAATTGTGCTGCAGGACTACCATCAGCTGTCAAAGTTGTCCAGTTGTCAGGCCACGTTATGCACTCAGTGCTTCCTATTGTAAGTATCGGTTCTGTAGAAAAAGGTTTAAAATGAGAGGCATAAAGGTGGTATGAAACAAAATAACAGTTGTTCAGCATTATACTTGTTTTTTTCCCCCCTTCAATGAAAAGAAATGTATCTGATTAGCATGGACACAAGGAATTTCTCTAATTATAGAACAGCGCAAGGTTTAATTAAAATGTCCTGACAATTTCATTTTGCAAAATCACGGAAGATGCCAAATATACTCTATTTTCAGCTAGAAAACACTGATAAGGGTAGGATCGTGAAATGTGTACTGCTATATGATAATTGAGCGGTAGCTAGATTAGTAATGTCACTCTGGGTCCTCCTTGATGCAAACACAGCATGGTTCAGCACAAGGAAATTGTGTACGACAAGTAAAAAGCATATTTGAAATGCACTACAGAATGTGTAGCAGATCAAACTAAAGGAAACAAGAAATAATAATGGATATGTGAAAAACTAAAGCAAGGATTACAGATTACAGTTGTCAAATAAAGGCAAACAACTCTGGAAATTTAGAAAATGAACTCACCAATGGTAAAAGTTTCACCTTCAACCATGATGCCAGGCCTGTCATTGCCTGACAGACAATTAGACAAAATTAGCGAATTTTTCAGGATGAATGTTCAACAGCATGTGAAAAAAGACTTTTAATGAAACTACACAAGGAAGCTTTGTAGACAAAAAAATTCAGTCCATCTTTGACTTGAACAAAGATGATGCATTTGAAGGCATTCCATTTGTTTATCCTTGAATAATAACAGGTCCATAAAAATATTTCCACTTTTTTAAACATTGGAAAATTAAAATGGATTATCAGTAGGGAAAATGAAACAAAAAAGGGATAGGCCTAAATAGTTCAGATTAAGGCTTAGCTGAATTGATTTGAGTTTGTTGTTTGATATTCAACCGGCAAAAGAATTGACAGAAATTAGTCCAGTAGTGCTCATAAAGCAAGGATGATATACTGCTACTATGCCCATGAGCCACAAGGCCTCTTGAGTTATTAGTGCAAAGCACAGCGCAGAAGAAACAGACTGGACCATGTACAAAATGTTTCAACTTCACCTCCTTGAAACTTAAAAAAAATGGACAAAAAAAGCAGAACAGTAAAATATTTTTGTCAAGAGATACTTACGATTATGTAGTATTAATGGTTCAGAATGAAATACAGTCCCTACGCCATGTCCAACAAAACGCTCCACCACACCAAAACCATATTTTTCAGCATGCTCACTGAGACAATCATCCAAGTGTGTAATGTTATAAAAAGTTTAAGTCGCCATCAAATAACAAATACACAAGAATGAAGTTTTTATCCTCACCACCTACGGACAAATCCATCAAGTTCAGGTGATATTTTAGCAAATACAATCATGAAAAATCCGTTACTATACAATTAACTATAGATAAAAATAGAATTGATAAATGAAATGATCAGACAGTAACTTCACAAGTTTTTGTGTTTTTCATAAATTTTCCATAAAAGTTTCCATAAATAAACCAATTACCATTGATCAGTCCACAACCAACCACAACACTTGGTAACAAATCATCCGATCTGGAGAAAGTAGGTTTAGGTAATCCAATTGCTTAACTCATAATCATATAAATTATCTAGGAAATGATAAACAAAAGAAATGATGATTAATTACTATGAAAAGCTGTCATCAAATGAATTGTAGCTCCATTGTGAATGGTTTGTCTCTAATCCAGTTCTCTCTCCCTTTTATGTTTCAACTGGTTTTCCAAATTATACCCACAGTTATATCAGCTACTTGAGAGATCTACTCTATCCAGTGGAATTTTTTTCAAAAATGATCCTCAATTCTAGTTTGCTTTAAGGTAACAGAAACTTAGTTCTATTCTTTTTAAGCAAAAGAACTAGGTTCAACCTTGTCAAAAGAATTAACTGAACTCAACCCTTCAAAAGAGGTTGCGTTTGGTTGGTGATTTGTTATACATATACAAGAATATGACTGCATTGAATTCCACTCATGTACTAGTAATTTTACTAGATAGATAAACATCAGAAATTTTCTGGGAAATAGGAAATGAAATAATATTGAAAAATTAAAAGTAATGAAAATAGTGCACAATAAATAACTAATAATCAATCAGGTTTAAAAAATGCTAATGACCTGTAAACTATTGCTATTTTATGTGAGTACCAAACTGTGAGAATGAATATCACACCATGATTCTAATATAGTAAGCCAGCACAGTAAAATTGTTCTCTTCCCATTCCAACCAAAAAAGGTAAAACAGCCACAATACCTAATTCTCTTTCCGATTTTCTTGAAACTAGCACCATCTTTACATAGAGCTATCCCTCTTTCCAAACACTCCTCAGTCACCTGCAGCAAGAGGTATAAATGAGGTCAATGCCTGAATAACATTTCTGGTGAATGCAAAACAGAAAAAAGGACTCAAATATCTATTATATCTTCAATATAGAGGGATATGCAGGTTTCTTTGACAAAAATTGCCAAAGCAGGAATCAGTTGCCGAAGTACAACTTCATCGATTAATTAAAGATTGTCAAATAGTCATGGCTCCAATCTGCAAAGCTATCAACAAAGAGAAATAGCTGTTATTATTACTTGTACAAAATATAACTCACCTTCACAAGACGCATAAGAGCATCATTGACATTCCCACACAGAAATGTTTTTGAAGTGTCTCCATGATAGCCCTAGCAGGCAAAGGGAAACATATTATGTATAAGGAACCACCCAAGTTAATGATAAAATGGTGAATCAGGAACTTACATTTAAGTAGACCGTCACATCAATATTTATTATGTCACCATCCTGCACAGAAACAAATGTTTAGAAATGATCCACATGCATGTTAAACAAGCAGCAACAAACAGACCTGCAGTTGACGGGAGTCAGGTATTCCATGACACATGCACTCGTTAACTGATGTACACACACTCTTTGGGAATCCTCCATAACCAAGAGGGGAAGGATAAGCACCAGCATCAATGATCATCTGGTGCACTGCTTTGTCAATCTCATTTGTTGTCACTGATGGCTGATTGAGATAAAGAAACAAGTAAAGGCCGTATCAAAAGCATATAATCTTACAAATCTCTGGTATCAAATGCCACTAAGTATAAACATACCCAAAGGGTAATACACACACACACACAGTGATAAATAGAAAAAAAAAAGAGAAAACATCCTCCTCCAAAATCATAAAAAAAAGAACCAATTTCGTAAAGAAATGTCAGGGGAAAATGAGAGCTTTTATCTCCCTTTTCCAGTTCTATTCTACCTTAAGAGCATAATTTCAATGCACGAAAGTTGAAGAGAATTTCTGTTCACAGGAACATGAAAACCTCAAAGGTGTTCAAGTGACAGCAAGTTGAAAGGTCAAAATACCGGCCTGTCCTTAATAAGATAACCACACAATAATATCATAGGATTAATATACATACCGGCCTGTCCTTAATAAGATAACCACACAAAATACTGGCCTGTCCTTAATAAGCTCAATTTGGAAAGTGGCAGATTGCATAAGTGTTAGCATTCCTAAGCAGGCATAAAAGTCATTTGCAATGAATTCTGATCAAAGCATGCTCATGCATAACACCTAGATAACAAGTCAATTAACAACTGACCACGACGTCAAGCAAAGGCTTTGACTGTTTAATGACTGTTAAAGAAATTTGTTATCATTAATTGATGGATAAACATTTGTTTTCCAGAAAATTATTTAACCAACGTGACAAGCATATGAAAACCAGAATCACCCTGCAGTTGACACAAACACTTCAGAAATGCTAAAAGATTGGAATTTGAAGTCAGGAAAATTAACTAAAATTCAAAAAAGTAAGAAATGGGACATTTTGCTTTGCTAAAAATTCCAGCTTTGCATCGTTGAAAGTGTTCTCTAGCATATACAATGGCTTCTATCCCGTGAGAAATTTGTTTAACATTTGCTTGACTAACTATCAAAACATAGACTTAAACATTACTAGATAAAGGACCAAAACCTTAACATAAAATACCAAATCATTCAAAGTCAACAAGAACAAAAAAGTATAGGCATCTAAACAGAACAAAAACATAAAACATAAGGGAGCTCCTACTTACCCTAACCAATTTGCCAGCATTATCCAAAACGCGAGCAGCAAGCTCGCAGGCTGCCCTCATTTTAACAATCCCTTCAGAGTCATGAATCTGATGCTCACTAGAAATATCTGGCAACTCATTTGAACCTAAATATGGAGGCTTTGGAATATCATCGGGCACTGGCAACCTTGGCGATACTCTCCCCCGCCTCAATGGTGGCCTTTTTCTAAACTTAACCGTCTTCTGAAGCTCTCGTTCTCTACAAAAATTAAAGAACACGCAGCCAAACCAATCAAGAAAGTAAGCAAGTAACCATAACACAATCATCACTTCAAATTTCAAGAGGCGTACCTCCTGATTCTCATGCCCTCTTCTAGAGGTGAAACTCTCTTTGACAATACGACGAGTCGTTTACGATACTGTGCATTTTTTCCTGAATTTAGTAATTTGAAAGCATTTAGGAGGAGGACTACATTTTTGTGGAGTGAATTTAGTAAAAAAGAGTCAAAAGTTTGAGAATTTTACCAGTTGGAGGAGAAAAGGAAACTGGGGTCACGCTGAAAAGAGCTGACTTTGACCATGATGATGATGAGGAGGAGGAGGAGGAGGAGGAAAGTTGCAGAGGAGGAGGAGGAGGGGAAGACATTGAAGCAGCAAAACCCATTTTTCTCTCCAGCAGACAACGAGAGTGGAAAGAAAGAAACGAGGATAAACCAGAGAGAGAGAGAGAGCGGGGCCGGTTTATGGATTAATGGGTCCGATGGTTCGGCATCTGACCCATTTTAGTATGGTCTGGGCCAGTTGTGGGTCTTTGTTATAAGGCCAATATTGTGATATTTGGACACTCCTTGACCTTCAAAATGTGTGATGGCAAATGCGTTGAAATTTCACTTGGGAGCACTTGACACATCCGTTTTCTTCTTTTATTTTGTTGGTACAATTCCATGCTGCTCACTTTACCAAGAACACTAGCCAGGCCAACAAAAGTGGAAGTATGCTTCTTCTTTTTTATTTGGGTTTGGCATGAAATACGAGAAATTTCTTGAACGAGTTTCTATGCTACCGAGAATAGAAACACAAGTCAAGAAAACGAGCTTGTCCTTTAATGTTATTGGAGAATGTTCTAGGAAGCTTTTAACAGCATGGCATCAAATTACCGAGAATGTTCTTTGGCTTTTAAGTTTTATGATGAAGTCCTGGGAGGGTTCCAAGAACACAACGATATCACAATCAAATATTTATCGTAGAAATCAGTGCAGCAGCTATATGCCCAAAAAAAACAACAACAACAACAAGAAAGACCATTAGGAGATAAATCAAATTAGGATAACCAAACCTTTTTTTTTCAATCGTGGCAAAACCATATTGTGGAAAGACATGTTTCAACACCCGTGTAAATTGGCCAAAATGAAGTTGAATTTCTCAAGTAGATTTGGTAGTGACATGACGGTCTTGGGTGTTTGGCTCTGCATTTCCATACCTGAAAGAAAAGTAAAAGAAGAAAAGTGAACCCGTTAGGCATGGGGTGGAAAATCTATGGTTGCCCTGATAGCATATGGGGGGGTGCCGCTTTGTCAAGTTGATTTACATGGCCGAGCCACCAAGCTCAGGGCAAATGGTAAGAGACTTGCCCTGGCCTCCAAGTATACACACGGGAGATTCAGGACAGGGAGATGTAAGGTTCAAGTCTCACTTCCAAATAATTTCTGAATTTTTAATTTTTGTATATATGTATGACTAGATATGCAATCTCTTCTTTAAAAAAAATATATACATATGGACTCTTGTTAATTCAGAGGTTAATTGCTAATTGCTCTATGCTGTGTTGGATGCGGTGAATGGACTGACTTTTCTTCAACTCAAAAACTTACGAAGCATGCTACAGGGAGAATTCCGCATAGTTGCGGGCAGTCCAGCTCACATTTCTTTTTGTTTAGTCGGTCCAATATTTATATCCAACCATTTTAATTTCAAGTCTGATTACAATTTTATACGAGTTACTTTGACTGTTGATTTAGGAATCGATGTGATTTGGTACATTTAACAAGGATCTATGAGTATCTTGCTAATTATAAATTAAAAAAAATGGATTATATCATAGAGCTAATTAATTTGGCAAGAATTTGTAATCATATTCACATATTTTTGGAACGTGGCTAGGAAGAAAATGCTGGGAAAATTAACTGTGTCAGAGGAAACTGCAAACAGATTAGCATATCTCCTTAACAACTAGAAGACTTGGAATCAAATCTGTGAGTATCTGGAAACCCATAATTAAGTGATGGAAATGTCAATGATCTTGTGTGGTTTGGAGGGTGCCATGGATAATTGTACAGTGTCACGCTTATTTCTTTGAAAATCCCAGCTTTGACTACCATATTGTTTGTTGACAATAGCTCATGGTTTGACATTTTTCCATTAGATTAGCAACGTCAAAGCTCTTATTTAATTGGCAGTGACCTTTAGGCCACCGGTATAGGCCAGTATCGAGCGGATTTAGCTGCCATCTACCACCAGGGTTTAACGTGTAATGAGAAGATTAATATGCTAAGATCAGGGCAAACATCGAGATTTGAAAAGAACTGCAACTAGCTTGTTTATTGAAAGGAAAGAAAGAAAATTTGACTGTGAAATCAAGATTCAGCTGGTCCAGAAAACCTACATTATTATTATTTTTTTCCCTTTGATTTATAGCAAAACTCCATGAAAGGAGCACTTCCTCAAGCTCCCGCACACACTGGATAGGTGGGTCTCTCCAGGGTGTCTGTATCTGCATAGAAAGTAAAAGTTAGTCTATTCTTATTAAATCAATTGTGTTTGAAATATCCGACCCTGTCTTAAAATCCTGGAGCTGTTTCTATTTCTATATATGTATAGTCATTCTGGAAGAAATATCTCAAGAACAACACCGGCCTTCGAATTTCTCTGAAGACACACTTGTTAACTATATAAGAAGCTAGATAGACCAAGGCCTGTAATGAACGTGAAACCAGCTTCAAATCATTTTTCAAACTAAATAACCATCACCTCAAAAATTAACTTTTCCTGTGGATTGCTTTCAAAAGTAAAAGGTTTTCCCACTTGCCAGCTTAGACCTTGTCCTTCCTGGGCAAAATCAAAGATGAGCTGTCTTCTATTTGTGCCACAAATATCCATCATTTTCATGTGCCACAAAGGTAGGCTGGAAGTGTGTATGAACATGTAATGGGATTAGGGGCCAAGTTAAAACACTTATAAATCGAGACAAGATTTTATAGTGATAATCAGCCAATTAGCCTGAGCTTGTTTTAGGACAAAGGTGCCATCCATACCTAATCTCTATATATCTCATATCTCATCATGAAGCATGAGATTATTTTGTCAACACGGAAAATATATTTTAGGAAAGCAACACCACCAGAAAAGCCAACAGAAGCCATAATGCTGCATAACAAACAAACATTGAAATATTAAAGAACAGTTCAAAAGGCGTAAACAAATTGACAGTCATCCATTTCTTGTTTTCTTTTTTCTTTCGTTATACTTTGTTGCACCTAATTTCAAGCTTTCTTCAGCCTTTTGTCTTGTAACAAAATAATATACAATTACCCTTTTGCGCAACTTGCAGCAGCTACACCTCCACCTCCTGAAACCCCACCCTCCCTACACCTTCCTAAAATTCACAAATTGCCAAGAAAAAAGCAGAGAAAAACATGGACAAAAACCAAAACACTGAAAACAAAATGTTACAAAGCTCCAATGATCCTTTGTTTCTTGCTATACTGATGATCTAACGACAAAAGCTCCATTTCTCTCACTGATCTCTTCCCATTACACCCATTTTCCATCCCAGGTACGTTAAAGATGTTGACCCCAAACAACCTCACCATCTGAATCGGTTGAACCGGCTGGACCTGGTTGGACCCGCTTCTTGCTTTCCAATCAATGTAAAGCTGCTTATCTGGCCCTGTTGATCTTTGAAAGCAAACAATGTCACCAGCTTTCAAGCTCTTTTCTTTTACAAATCGGCTCCACCCTTTGGTCAAAACATAACTCTGGCTACTATTCCAATAAGAATAACGAAACCTCCACACTTTACCACTCATATCTTCCAGGTTAAGCAACACACCCTTAGTACTACAGCTTGATGTACTCTGCAAAGGAAAATGCTTTTCTGCATGTTGTTTTGGTATGACAAGCCGATTCAATTTCCCAACGTCACTTGGAGTCACAGCTTTCTCGAAAAGCTGTTCACGCGCTTTCAACACCCGGCCACAACCATGGTCATAACTATTACTCCCATAGTTTGCTGTATTCTTGTATTGCTTCCCATTTACCCCATTGTTACTCCTTTGGTTCCTTTTGCTTTGCTCTAGCTCATCGCTGTACGTATGTTTCCTTAACATGTCAACGATTTCAGCTTTTGAATGAGTGATCAGAAAAGCAGCCTCTATCTCATCATCTTCAGTTTCATTAACCTGTTTGAAGTTAGTCACGGCATCCCTTCCACGAAACCTTTGCGCAGCGGTATCATAGGCTCTCGCTGCTTCATCTTCTTCATTGAATGTCCCAAGCCACACACGCTGGTGCTTCTCGTAAATCTGTGCACCCCAGCGACCATTTGGTTGGGGGACAACCCCTTTGTATTTAGAGGAAGGGAGCTTTCTTGATTCGGCTTCGACACCTAATTCCAAATCAAGAATCACACTATTGCCGCTCCCAACACGGCAAAGTGACTCAGGTGGTGATTTTGTTGTGGTAGCTGGAGGTGGAGAAGGGGTGAGGGAGGTTGGTGTGATGGATATGGAGTTATCAGTACTACTAGTTGTGCTCTCATCTACGCAGCTTCCATCCATTTCTTTTCTTTTTGTTGTTGTTGTTGTTGTAAAGAGAGAGGAGCAAGAAAGACAGAGACAGAGAGGGATGAGGTGTTTTTGTTGACTAGAACTAGAGTTATGATTTGGGTTGTGTTTGAGGATTTGAGAATATATATAGAGAGAGGGTAGAGGTGTTGGGTAAGGTTTTGGGATTTTAATTTTAATTTTGATTTTTGGTTTTATGGGTTAAATTAAGAAATACGGGGTGGGGTGCACTGTGTAGTCTTGGGGAGAGATGGGGACGTGGGTGAGGTGGGTCAACCCAAGGAGGAGATGGTAAGGAACTAGGAAGATTCATGGAGTTAGGGTCGTAGTATGTGTGTGTGTGTGTAGGGTGGGGCCCTTGCCAACAAGTTGATCGGGTTCACATGATTGTGGACCGTGTTTTTAGTTATGTTCATCCCCCCTGAGCCTTGCTGCTACTGCTGACTACCAAGCATGGTCTCCTCTTCCTTGTTTTAACTTGTTTTCTTCTCATGTACACTTCATAGTTCATATCTTATCCCATCCGTTTGCATTGCAATCTAAACGGGGCGGTCAAATCTTGAAAAAAAAAAATTTGTTTAAACTTAATTTTGTTTAAATGGTTTTTTTTTAATTAACATGGGTGTCCGGGTCAGTTTGCGCGTACCTCGACTAATTCCCCGGGCCCTGAAATTAACGATCACGTAAGTTTCCAGTGGCCCTGAGAGGACTCGAACTCGTAACTATTGAGGAGCAAACTCAAGGCCTGACTCGAACTCTTTTAATGGTTTTTTTATTAACGTAAGTGTCCGGGTCAGCTTACACGCACCTCGACTAATCTCACGGGCCCTGAAGTTAACGACCATGTAAGCCTTCAGTGACCGTGAGGTTTGTGGAACTCGAATTGGTGACCTTTACGGAGCAAATATAAGACCTGATCAATTGAGTTATACCCTCAGGGTCTTTTTTAATGGTTTTGAATGGTCTTTGATGTGTGTCGATATCAAAAATAATTTTTAAAATATAATAAAAAGATATTATTTTGATGTATTTTTAAACAAAAAATACTTTAAAAAACAATCGATACCATTTCCACAAACATCTTGCTGCTTCCATCGAAATCTTCTCTATTATTTGTTGTTGCTTACCATTAGTTAGAATCCAGTCCAGATAAACATGGAGGGCGAGAAATGAGAAAGGGAAAGGGATAGGGAT